>Ga0268281_1000488_pt1 | contig 29547 bp, 42 predicted proteins | sample saktaG_10_FD_190134 | JGI IMG/M metagenome (GOLD analysis project Ga0268281, IMG submission 190134) | Saline water microbial communities from Sakinaw Lake, British Columbia, Canada - sak_2011_5_24_50m | ecosystem: Environmental > Aquatic > Non-marine Saline and Alkaline > Saline ...
CAAGTGGGTGGGGGGTATACCCCATGTCCGCACGTGGGGGGTGCCACCCTGTTGTCATCGGGAGGTTTCTGGAAATAGGCCAAGTGCGGGGGAAAAGGATGGGGGTAAATGGTTTTTGAGGTGGGGGGGTAGGGCCTGAGGGGTAGGGGGTGGGGGACCTTCCGATGTGGTAGCCGTAGGGAGGGACTCGTAGCCGGCGGGATCGGAACCTGTACACTCTCTTCCATTCTAAACATGAACACTCTGGGAAAGAAAGTGAAAGCCCGCTGATACCAAGGATGTATTTTTTTAAAAAGCACCCCATCATAGACAGGAGGTTCAATTTTTTTGGTCGTTTGATTATTCATTTGCAAGGAACAGTTGTTATATTGCCATCATCCCATCATAAGGATCAGGGGGATTACTTATGAGACGCATAACCATCAACGCACTTGTTGATATCGGCTGCCTGATAACCTTTATCCCGTCGCTGATTTCCGGCCTTGTTCTCTATCTTGTGTTGACCTCCGGAGGGAGGCGGGGATATAGTACATCAATGTATATCGGAATCACCCGTTCCCAATGGCTGACGATGCACGATTACACGAGCCTGTTGTTCGCCGCCCTGCTCATCCTCCACCTGCTTCTGCACTGGAAATTTTTCCGGAATATCAGGAGGCACCTGAGTTCAGTGGATAACGCAAGGTGGGATGTGCCGGACAAGCAATCAGGCGCAGGAAACCGGAATCTCCATACCTGTTTTCACCCGGACGAATGAAATTGACCGGTAATTTCCGGGTTCCTGAATAAAATATATCTTGGTCCGTTCTTTTTCTGCCACTACAAAGCAGTGAAAATTAAAAAAACTTCAGGATACCGATATGCCCCGCAGGATAATCAAATATTATCTTGTCCATGAAAGATTGGTATGCCGAAAGATAAGATCCTCAATATTATCTATAAAAATCCTCCAAACCTCTGCTGGTATCCATACATTTATTAAATTATGCTCATATGAGTAATAATCAAAGGTAGAGATCATGAAGGTATGTTTTACAGCAAAAGGCGCAACCCCCGACTCCCCCTCAGAGGAGAGATTCGGGCGTGCGCCGTATTTTATCATTCTTGAAAGCGAGACCGGATCCTTTGAAGCGATCCAGAACCCATATGCTGATGGTGCGGGAGGTGTGGGTCCTAAAGCCGCTCAAATACTTATCGCGCACGACGTTAAGGCATTGATAAGCGGGCAGGTAGGCGGGAACGCGCGTGAGGTACTCGCTGCCGCAGGGATTGCGATGTACACGTACCGCGCCGGCGGATCGGTAAAGGACGCATCCGACCAGTTCACGAAAAATACCCTTGTACGCTCAGAGTAGGGAGATGCAGGCAGGTATACACGGGCGGGAAACCCTGCCGATGAGTGTACAGCGGGGCACAGTATGAGACTTGCAGTTGCAAGCGGGAAAGGCGGTACCGGCAAGAGTATGGTGGCCGCAAATCTCGCCTTCACGCTCTCCCAAGCCGAACAGGTTACGCTCATCGACTGCGATGTTGAGGAGCCCGACCTCCATCTCTTCTTTCCGGCTCCTTCCACTACAACCGAAGTTACCGTGCCGGTGCCGGTTGTCGACGAAACCGCCTGCCAACACTGCGGGCTGTGCGAGGAGTTCTGCCAGTATGGCGCGATGACCGTACTTAGCAGCCGGGTCCTCTTCTTTCCCGAGCTCTGCCACTCCTGCGGGGGGTGCACGCTGGTCTGCCCGAACGGTGCCATCCACGAAGATCCAAAACGGATAGGGACCACAACAATCTCCACACCGCTGCCCAACCTGAAGCTTATTTCAGGAATGCTGGACACAGGAAATCCCCTTGCAGTGCCGATCATCAGGACAGCAAAAAAACTGGCAGCAAGCGATCCCCTTGTGATCTGCGATACTGCGCCGGGCACTTCCTGTCCGGTCGTCGAGACACTGGACGGGTGTGATGCCTGTATCCTTGTCACGGAATCAACCCCGTTTGGCATGCACGACCTGCAGCTTGCCGTTGATGTAGCCGCCCGGCTGGGAGTCCCCGCGGGCATCGTCATCAACCGGAGCGATGGAAAGGATCAGGCAACTCTCGAATTTTGCACGGATCACGACATTGAGATGATGATGACCATTCCTTTTGACCGTGAGATTGCCGCCATCCAGAGCAGGGGAGATCTTCTCTGCCGTGCTCGGCCGGAATGGCAGAAAGCCTTTGCCGCCCTCTTTGTCAAATGCAGCACGCTTGCTGGGATGGACCGATGATCCGGCTCGCGGTTATCAGCGGCAAGGGGGGAACTGGCAAGACGATGATCACCGCTGCGCTTGCCCAGTTGCTCCCCGGGAGCCTTGTGCTTGCGGACTGTGATGTGGATGCAGCAAATCTTGAGCTCCTTCTTAGCCCGAAACTGATCCGCACGGAACCGTTCATGGGGATGAAGACCGCGGTCATCGATCCCGCCCTCTGCACCCAGTGCGGGGAATGCATGGAGCACTGCCGGTTCGGTGCGATTGAACGTGACGGGGATGCTTACCGGGTGAGCCTGCTTCGCTGTGAAGGGTGTGCCGTTTGCACTCATGTCTGCCCTGCTGCCGCAGTCACCATGCAGCCCCGACAGACGGGTGAGATCAAGTATTCGGATACTGAACGGGGACACCTGGTACATGCGCGGCTTGTGCCGGGCGCGGGCAACTCCGGGCTGCTTGTCCATGCAGTGAAAAAGACTGCAATAGAGCAGGATCGAAATTCTGATCTGTTCCTGATCGATGGTCCGCCCGGAACCGGCTGTCCGCTCATCTCAACGATCAGCGGCGTGGATATGGCGCTGATTGTCACGGAGCCGAGCGTCTCGGGGCTCCATGATCTCAAACGGGTGGTGGCAGTCTGCCGGCAGTTCCGGCCACGGATCCTTGTTGCCATCAACCGGTTCGATCTGGAGCAGTCCCTCACGGAAACAATACAGATCTGGTGCAAGGAAGAGAAGATTCCCATGATCGGGAAGATCCCCTTTGATCCCGTGGTCATCGAATCGGTCAGGAAAGGAGTACCTGTCACCCGTGCAGGTGCATCTCCCGCAGCACAAGCCATTCAAATACTGGCAGCTAATCTTGAAAATGAACTGATGCATTATGGGAACCGACGGGGATAAAGGGGGATACTGCCGGCGGCGGGGACGGCCCCGCATGAACCGCTCTCTCGAACGGGGTGCATCACCGCGGTGCTATGCGCCGCAGTGCGACCCAAACGAGCAGGAAGAAGTGGTCTCGCTGCTTCCTGAAGAAATAGCGGTGCTGGAACTGATCGATCTGCAGGGTCTGGAGCAGGAGCAGGCAGCGGCAGTTCTCGGTGTATCCCGAAAGACCATCTGGCGGGACATCCACGAAGTGCATCGCAAGATCGCGGATGCACTGATACATGGTAAATCCCTTGAGATTGGCGGGTGCCTGCGCAGGCAAACGGGGATCTGCCCGCGTCGGAATGCGGGTGCCTGCCTGAAAGCGGATGGTAGTGACAGTAACACCCGGCCGGATAACCCCGTGGGTTGAGAAAAGAACGATCACGGGACAGAATAATCACGGTGTGTTATGGGAGAACTGCTGTATCCGGCACTGTTTTTTGCATTCGCGGATGGCATTAGAGGGGAGAAACCCCGATGATTCAGCGACATATCTTCGGACCGGTTATCTCCCGCAGGCTCGGGCTTTCACTCGGTGTTGACCTGATCCCTTTCAAGACCTGTTCATACAATTGTGTCTATTGCGAATGCGGACCAACCACCCTGCATACCATCACGCGGCATGAATTTTTTCCCGTCAAAGACGTGATCGCCGAACTCCGCAACGTGCTCGCTTCCCGTCCGCATCTCGATTCGATCACGCTTGCCGGTTCCGGTGAGCCGACACTCTCCCTGTCGGTGGGGAGGGTCATCACCTTTGTGAAAAACGAGTACCCGGAATATACCCTGAGTGTCCTCACCAACGGGAGTCTCCTCATCGACAGGGCGGTTCGGGCGGAACTGGCCTCTGCAGACCGGGTAATCCCGACCCTGACCTCGGTATCCCAGGAGACCTTTGAGCGAATCCACCGCCCCCACCCCTCGCTCAGGATAGAGGAGATCATTACAGGGATGGTGCAGTTCCAAAAGACGTATTCCGGTGCCCTCTGGCTCGAAGTGTTCGTCATCCCTGGCCTTAATACTACGCCAGAGGAACTGGCCGGGCTGAAAGGGGCAATTGAACGAATCCATCCGGATCGCGTCCAGTTAAACACCGTTGACCGGCCTCCCGCGGAAGGGTGGGTACAAGCGGCACCGGATGCCGAACTGGAACGAGTCCGTCAGTTACTCGGGGTCTCGGACATCAAGACTATCAGCAGGAAACTTCCCGTTTCCAGGGCAACGAAGGTGAACACGGAAGCAGACGACCTCATCCATTCAACCCTCTGCCGGAGACCCTCTACCATGGAGGATCTTGTCCGCACCACCGGCCTGAGCGGGGGCGAGGTGGCAAAAATCCTCGGAGTGCTTGAACGGGAAGGAGTAGTAACTTCGCAGCGGGGAAAGCGCGGCGTTTTTTATACGATTTGCCAGAAACCTGATGGCAGGGGAGATACCTGAATGAATGTTACCATTCTCGTGGACAACACCGCGCTCTTCGACCGGTTCTTCACCGCAGAGCATGGATTTTCCGCATATATCGAGGCAGAAGGGCGCAGGGTGCTGTTCGATACAGGCTACTCTGATGCTGTACTGAAAAATGCGCAGAAAATGAGAATCGATCTCCTCGGTCTTGACTACATTGTCCTCTCGCACGGACACCTCGACCACACCGGGGGGCTCTATCACCTGATCCGGCTCTTCACGGAAGCCATTCTGGAAGATACATCCTGCCACCTGCCCAGGCTTATCGCCCATCCCTTTTGTTTTCACCCACGCCCGAAACCACCCCTGCCTGATATCGGGGCAGTCCTCACAGCTGACGAGGTGCAGAGGATCATGCCACTTAATCTTTTAAAAACTCCGGTCAGTCTCTCATCGGATTTGTTCTTTCTGGGTGAGATCGAGCGGAAATTCTCCTTTGAAACGACCCTGCCCGGGCAACGGTGCATCGTGATGCCGGACGGGAGCGTGCAGGAGGATCGTCTGGTCGATGATACCTCCCTCGCTTACCGTAACCGTGAGGGGCTTGTCGTCATCACGGGGTGCGCCCATGCGGGCATATGCAACACGGTGGAGTATGCCAGGAAGATCTGCGGAGAGAGCCAAGTACTCGACATCATCGGCGGGCTCCATCTCCGGGCGGCTGGTCCGCAACTTGAAGGGACCCTTGCGTACTTAAAAGACCTGAACCTCAGCGCACTCCATGCCTGCCACTGCACCGCGCTCCCGGCAAAGGTCGCCCTTGCGCAGGTTGCCCCGCTCCAGGAAACCGGTGTAGGATTACGGCTGGAGTACGGTGACCGGTGAACAGGAAACAGGAGACCTTGACGGGTTACATCACACGAAACGTACGGGGAACCGGAATGAGCTTTTCAGGCAGGTTTACCAACCGGTTCTTCTTCCTTAAAAAAACGGGAAAATTTTTGCGGCCGGAACACGGGATATTATCACGCCCGACCTGATCGAGGCGGTCTATGGTCTGCCGGTCATTATTGCCGAAGTCAACGGGATGCCGTGCGTTGTACCGGGATCCGGAACAGACTACGCTTTTAATCACACCCATTAACCGTGCTGTTTTTTGTGTAAATCACGGGTGTGTTGATCTGAATCTGTGGATGGATTCGGTTGTTGTCGAATCATTCTGGGCAAATTCCACAAATTGTTCCAGCGTTTTCAGCGTCTGGGGGCTGACATGATGCTCGATCTGGCAAGCTTCGGCCTCGGCCATTTCACGGTCAATCCCAAAAATTTCCAAAAGGTCGGCAATAATCCGGTGTTTCTGTATCAGCTCCCGGGCCATTTTTTTTCCGGATCTGGTGAGGGTTGCACCGGTATAGGATTCGTAATGGATTAGTCCCTCTCTCTCAAGTTTCTGCAGCATCTCGGTAATAGAGGGGGGTTTGACTCCCAGACGCGATGCGATCATCCCGGTCTGTGCACGCCCGTTCCTCTGTTCGAGAACGAAGATGGTTTCGATATATTCCTCAATAGTCTTATGTCGCATTTAAGTCACCTCATATGCCAAGCAATACAAATCTCATCATACCACCGACCACAAGAGCTGTGCCTGCCATGAAGGCGGTTGCCTTGATCATATCCCTGATCCCCAGTTCCTTAAACATCACCGCAAATGTGCCGACACACGGGAAATAAATCGTGAGGAGCGTGGTTGCGATCACGAGCTGAACCGGGGACATGCCAAGGGGAAGAAGCATGCCAACAGCAAGATCTTTTCTTAAAAACCCGACCAGGAGCGCCGTGGTGGCTTCCTTGGGAAGTCCGAACCACCCCTGGATGACAGGAGCGAAAATACCGCCAAGCCACTCCACAAACCCAACGGCATAGAGGAGATTGATGAGGAGCACCCCGAGAAACAGGAACGGGATGGCTTCCTGAAGGAACCAGCGGATCCGCATCCAGGTCTTTTTCAGCACAGTCAACGTATCCGGCTTCCGGTAAGGTGGGATCTCGAGGCAGATTTCCGGACTGTCCCCTTTTATGATCCGGTTCAGGATAAGACCTGAAATGACGAATACCAAAAAAAGGGTTGCAAATACAAGAATAATATAGCCGGTACCGTACGATCCGAGGATACCGAACACCATCGCATTCTTTGCCATGCAGGGAACAGATATCGCAATAAGGGTTGCAGCTATGAACCGCTGCTTCTTTGTCTCCAGGCTTCTTGCCGCAAGCACCCCGGGAACATTGCACCCGAGGCCCAGAAATACCGGGATTATCCCAAATCCATGCATCCCGAACCTGTGGAAGATCGTATCGGTAAGGGTGGCAAGCCGTGGCAGGTATCCCGAATCTTCAAAGACCGCAAGGACTGAGTAGAATGCGATGATATAAGGGAGCACCATAGCAAAGGGAACATAAATACCGGTGGTGAGCAGCCCCATTGATTGTATATAATCGATCTGACCATCGATGAGCTTCCCGATGAGCAGTTCCTGCAGAAATCCGGGCCCGAGCCATGTGCTGATACCCATGGCGATTGGTGTGTAAAGGGTGAAGAGCGGGCCGAAAATATATGAAATCAGGGTTTCTCCAATAAAAGTGACAAGCCAGAGTGCAGCAACTATCACGGCCAGCGCAATAGGAAAGCCGGTGAGCGGCCGGATCGATGCTTCAGAAATCCAGTCCCGCAGAGTGTGGTGACGGTGAGTCACCTGCTGCACATTTCTGATTATCTCCCCGATTTTTATCCACCGGTCGCTTTCATTCATCGGTTCGATCTTTTCCGGTGAACGGGCTTCGTCGATTCGGCCGATGAGATCACAGATACCCTCCCCGCTCAGTGCAACCGTCGGAACTACAGGGATTTGAAGATCATATTCGAGTTTTTTAATGTCTATGGAGATACCCGTATGACGCGCTTCGTCCCACATGTTCAGGGCAAGGATCACGGGTTTTTTCTGTTCCAGGATCTGGAGTGTCAGGTACAGGTTCCGTTCCAGGTTTGTTGCATCAGCTACATTTATGATCAGGTCCGCCTGCCCAAACATCTCGAGGGCAACCTCTTCAGCCTTGTTGGAGGGCTCGAGTGAATAGGTTCCAGGTGCATCAATGATCTCATGGCCTTCTTTCCCAAGACGCATCTTCCCCTTTGAAAAATCCACGGTGGTGCCCGGGTAATTTGAGACAATAACATTCGCTCCCGTGAGACGGGAAAAGACCACGCTCTTCCCGACATTCGGATTTCCCATCAGGACGATCTTTTTCATTCCGGATCCCCGATGATGACGTGCTCTGCCATCCTGCGGCCGATGGTCATCTCCCTGCCGTCCACTTCCACAACAACAGGCCCATGGAACGGGTACTTTGCCACGAGCCGTATTGTTTTTTGTTCACGGATTCCCATGGCCCCCATCTTTTTCCGGAACAAGTACCCCCCTTCCAGACGGATAATGACCGCGTTTTTTCCTGTTTCAAGATACGTGACCGGTTTTTCCATAATGTTCACATTAGGTATACCTAATAATTTGGTGACTGCCGGAATATATATCAATCGGAAAAGGAAATCCTGAGTCAGGCTGACTCCGCGGGGACAGAAAGCGTATCATGCCCTGGAAAAATATCATAAAACTGCATTTGCCCGCGTCATCCGCGAAGTGAAAGGAATGGACAGTGATCAGACAGCATTTTTGCTCCGGTTCCTCAAAATGGTGGAAGAGTACAACTGAACAATGCATCCAAGAGAAGGAATCACCTGCCCACTGAATTTTTTGAGGTATCCCCATGACCCCGTCTCACGAAGTATTCTCTGCATCGCGTGCCAGCCATCTTGACGGCTGGCTGCGAAAGTTCCTGTTCCGTCCTGACCGTCTTGTCGAACGGTTCATAGGGCCTGGTGACACAGTTCTTGATATCGGATGCGGACCCGGTCTCTTCACCCGGGCGATTGCGCGGACGGTGGGGGACTCCGGGAAAGTGATTGCTGTTGACATCCAGGAGGAGATGTTGCACCTCCTTGAAGAAAATGCAAGGCGTGAAGGACTCAGTTCCCGTATCCGGCTCCATAAGGCTGAGCCGGATTCGCTGGGTCTTGCAGAAACGGGAAGCATCAACGTTGTCTTTGCAATTTATGTTATCCATGAAGTCCCCCATGCTGCACGGCTTATACAAGAGGTTTTTACACTTCTTGTCCCGGGCGGGACATTTCTCGTTGCTGAACCGATGTTTGTTGTTTCCGCTGCGGAATTTGAAAAGACCCTTGAGACCGCGGCCTCAGCCGGGTTCCGCATCATCAGTGCACCGTCCGTTTTCCTGAGCCGGGCGGTGCTGCTCGGAAAGGACCGGGCCAGTTCACACGGGGATGGCGAAACGTCAAGAACCCGGACCTGAAACTGGCATTCCTGCTTACGGTAGCAGTCTATTAACAATGCCATCAATTCCCGAAAGGGGTTTGCGCCCCGGCTTGTCCGCCATGACCTGACCGTGCTCCGTACCCGTTCGGGGATGCATCCTGCGACCACGCGGTCTCGACCGGTGTATTTCAGTTCTTTGAGAACCTTACACCGGTTTTTTGGGAGATCGGCCGGATTTTGCGGGACGGGGGTGTGTTCGTCTTTGTGACCGGTGATCGGGAGCAGGGAGAAGATGCCACTGTCATCGTTGGCCCGGAACACACGGGTACCAGCTCATCTGTAACTATGTATCGCCATACCGTGAACAAGGTGCGCGGCTGGCTGGAAAAATGTGGTTTCCGTCTCGTTGACACCCTTGAATTCACGGTCTGGATGGACGCAGAGCGATCGAAACGTTTTCCCGTCCGGGCATACCTTGCACAAAAGAAATCGGATGGGCAATGAATGGTTCCGATACGATTTACCGGAAAACAGAAAATTGCGTTATACTTTTAGTTCTGTCCCTGAGAGGAATGCTGGCTGAACTTCCGGATCAGAACCGGTAATGCCCGCCCTGAATCTTAATGGTCTTCCCATGCGTCAGCGCATCGGCAATTTTCCTTCGGGCAGAGACCACCAGCCGGTGAAATGTCGGCTGCGAGATATCCATCATTGCAGCGCATTCGCTCTGGTCGTGCCCTTCGAGATCCTTGAGCCTGACAGCTTCAAACTCATCAATAGAGAGGATTGCCTCTTCAGGCTTATTGCTCCCTGCTTTCGCAGGTCCAAATGACGTGAAGGCAGGCTGTTGGCCCACCCTCCTGCACCGTCTTCTTCCCGGCATTACTCAATAGTATTGAGCCTTCGTTCGATTTCAGCTTTTTCTGCCTCAATGCGTTTGAGTTCAGCTTCAAGGAGCTGCTTCTGTGCTTCCTTGCTCAATGGCTCGGGTTCAACGTAATTCCCGTAAAATCCCGCACCAAAACCCCGGCCTCTGCCGAAGCCCCGGCCGAATCCTCTTCCCATAGCCATACCTCTGCCGCAGGGGCCTATGCCCCTCCCCGTGCCGGGTCCATACCCACCCGGGCCGCTTCCATCAAATCCTGGCATATGTTTCACCTCGTATTATGAATATATATTCACATCCTATTAAGGATATTGGATCGGGTAACCCCTTGACCGTGGAGGGATCGACATACCGTAATTCCGGCAGAACCCCCTGCCCCTGCCGAAGCGCCGGCCAAATCCACGACCATAGCCCCGGCCAAAACCCTGACCAGGACCATACGGTAATCCCCATCCCATAGCCATCCCTCTTCCACAGGGGCCCATGCCCCTTCCCGTACCGGGTCCATACCCGGCCGGGCCAGTCTGATCTAATCCAGGCATCTGTTTCGCCTCAAGTTATGAATATATATTCACATCATTAATATAGGTATTGGACCGGGCAACAAGAGACGCATCCATGACCGGTTTGCCACAACGGCAATAGTTAATTGAATTGTAAAAACCAAAACACAATAAAAACAGGACTTTTATGACCGCAGGCGAAACAAACGATACCAGGATCCTTGTCCGGGTGGCACTGTATTCCCTGCTGGTAAATGCCGGTCTGGTTGCAATTAAACTCGCCCTTTCTTTCTCCACGGGAAGCCTGTCGCTTGCGGCCGATGCTGTTCACTCGTTTATCGATATAATCGGGTCAGGAGCACTGATCCTTGGCCTCGTCATCTCGCAAAGAAAGAGCGGCAGTTTTCCCTATGGGATGTATAAAGTGGAAAATATCGTTGCAGTTATCATTGCCCTCCTGCTGTTTGGCACCGCATACGAGATCGTGTACCAGGCACTCTTTTCCGCATCAGAGATCCACGAGTTCAGCGGGTGGGTGCTCGTGCTGGTTGCAGCTTTGATCCTTGTCCCCTTCCTGTTCGGCCGGTACGAAGTCCGCATGGGAACGCAGTTCAATTCTCCCGGCCTTATTGCTGACGGGAAAAATTTCACTGCCGATGTGCTTGCTTCAACGGTCGTATTTTTTGGTCTTCTGGGGCAGTATATGCAATTTCCTGTTGACCGGATTGCCGCAATGATCGTAGCCATCCTGATCGTGAAGGCAGGATGGGGCATCCTGGTGAACGGTATGCGGGTGCTGCTCGATGCTTCCATCGACACACAGACCCTCGACACAATACGCTCAACCATCCTGCAGGATCCTGCCGTGGTGGATGTGCGAAAGATCATGGGAAGGAATTCGGGGAGATACATGTTTGTCGAGGCCGATATTACACTCAGGACCTCGGGGCTTGAACGGGCACACCAGATAAGTCAACGGGTTGAGCGGGAGATCAAACGAGCAGTCCCCAATGTGGATCATACTGTTCTGCATTATGAGCCCCCGGATACAACAAAAGTCCGGTATCTGGTGGCGCTTGCCGATCACGGGGGATCAATCAGCAGCCATTTTGGGGATGCTCCGTATTTTGCCATAGCGGACATTGATTTAGTGAGCAGGAAGATGGAACGGACCGAAGTGATTGCGAACCCCCACCAGCAGGTGGTTAAGGGAAAAGGTATAACCGTGGCAAATTTCCTGGTAACCTTCAAGCCTGACATTGTCGTAACCCGGGAGGATCTCGCGGGTAAAGGGCCGGGATACGTCTTTGCTGAAGCGGGGATTGAAACCATACGGACAGATGCAGACGATTTGGGATCGTTTATCCAACGGTCTCTCGAAAAACCATAATTCCGGATCTGATAATCTGCATCAGAATTTATAATCCTGATAATTCAGGGCAGCCAAGGAGATATCCGTCAGGTTTTAAAAAATTCGACCCAACGCGGACAGCCTGTCGCGGGTATAGTTGCTACACTCGTGTTAAAACGGGGGGTTTCTTTCGAGAGATGATGATTACAATGCGAAGTTTTTCGATCGGGTGATATAACCATTGTTCTGTACCTCATGGTTCTCCTGTTCTGCCATGAGATAGTTACTCATTCCCTCATCAGTGAGGAAACGTCTGTGCGGGTAAAGGTCAGCAGGCGCACACCTTTGACCTGCTGGAAGGTTGCACCCTGCCCGATGGCATGCAGCACAGCGCCTTCATCAACGACCCGTGAACCGGCGATAATGTCCACCCCATGATCGAACAGCACCGGCGAAAGGGGTGTAGTAGGTCCGAGGAGCATCACGAGCGCATCCTCTTGGCACAGCTCAAGCAACCCGTCCAACGTATGATTGATAAGTGCGCTGCCGGTAAGCGCCACGATATCTGCCCGGGGGATCAGGTCAGCAGCGGATTGCGCGGGATAATCATCTCCCGACGGGTGCAGCTCGATCACCCAGAGATTCCCCACGGTTTTGCGGAGCCGGGGGATGAAGGGAAAATGTCCCACGAGCGCAACATTCTTCCCCGCACCCTGCTTCATCAGTACTTCAGACGCATTGATCTCAACAGCATTGTTTTCATCCACATCCAGGAGGGAGTTGATTGCCGCCACGCCGATACCGGCTTCCAAAGGGTTATCGGAGCGGGCATACTCAGCCAGATCCCGGGCACTCTTAAGATGCAGGCTACCTGCATCACGCACGATTGTGGTGTGATCGTGCGGCTTATCGCCGATAATGGTCGTGGCAAGACCACAGTGACGGCTGCAGACAGCCGTACAGTGCGCACCAACCATCACGGAGCGCACGGGAGTATGATCATCCGGCAGGCTGGCTAACAGATCGTCAAGAAGATGATGGCTCATGCGGATTTCCTCCATGTTAATTGAATGCCTGAACCCGCCCAGCTATTGGGCGTGCAGGGGTGCATTCACATTTTTTCGTAGTCATCGTTCGGTGCGAATGTTTAAATGATTTATGCGCATATGAGGGATAATTAGGCCCTTCATTCAACAATGGTTACAGGTCACAAGGGAAACGTGACGCAGGATAAAGATTCGTCCTGCTCCAGGCCGATTGCCTGCTGAGGCGAATTCGTTTGCCGTGGCATAAGCGAAATAATCTGTTGAGGGATTAAGTATGGTTACCAGAAAAACAGAAATGGAACTCAAAAAGCTGGAAAAGAAGATTGGAAAAGTGCCCAAATTCTTCAGGGAACTGACCGAAAAAGAGCCCAAGATGTATGAACTCGTGATGAAATTCGAGGGGCATGTCTGGGATGACGGGGCCCTGACACGAAAGACCAAGAAGGTAATTGCCATTGCAATTGCAGCAGCTCTTCGTGATCAGCACGCAGTCCGCGCCCAGCTGGCAGGTGCAAAGAATCTCGGAGTCACCAAAGCTGAAATTGAAGAGGCGCTGCGGGTCACGTTCCTCCTCTCGGGTATGCCGGCTTATGTTTATGGCAAGGCCCAGCTCGATGAAGTGATGAAGTGAATGGAGGTTAATGATGGAATCTTCTGAATGTATCTCATTCCCCGTCATCGGGGAACTGGCACCGGATTTCGAGGCGGAGACCACCCACGGCCCGATAAAACTCTCCGGTCTCAAAGGCAAATGGGTGGTCCTCTTCTCCCACCCGGCGGATTTCACACCGGTCTGTACCACGGAATTCCTTGCGTTTACCGCTATCCACGATGATCTGAAGGCGCTCAATGTCCAGCTGGTCGGCCTCTCCGTGGACAGTGTCTCGGCCCACCTCGCATGGGTGCATGCCGTGAAGGAGAAGATGGGGGTCCAGATCCAGTTCCCGATCATCGCCGACCTGAACATGAAGGTGGCAAACAAATACGGGATGATTCATCCCGGGCAGTCATCGACCGCAGCGGTCCGTGCAGTCTTCTTCATTGACGATAAGGGTATTATGAGGGCAATGATCTACTACCCGCTCCAGAACGGACGGTTTATGCCTGAAATTATTCGCCTGATAAAAGCGCTCCAGACCACCGACAAGTATAAAGTAGCAACACCCGCCAACTGGCAGCCAGGTGATAAAGTTGTTGTCCCAGCGCCCAAAACGGCTGCCGATATGGAGAAGAGACTTACAGAAGGATATGAGTGCAAGGACTGGTATCTCTGCTTTAAAAAAATCTGAAACTGCACCTCCTTTTTTCCTGAATTGGAGCAAAAACCAGCCTTTTAACATTTCCACTACAGGAAAACTTCTACGCCGATCAAAGTCCTCGCTTTACCGGAAGTCCCCGCAGGGGAAATAATGCAGATTACCTGTTTTTCTGTATTAAATATTACGCAACCAGCCTTTACTCCCTCACTGGCAAGGTCCCCCGTTGCTTTTTGTACGGATGTAAACCTGACCGGCAGTTTTATCAAACGCCCGAAGGATAATCCATTACAGCTGCAGGATTTTTGCCACGCTGATCCGGATATATGTCTATGAAAATGCAAATCTTAAGTTCTGAAATGTCGAGGAAATGATCATGGAAAATGCGGTAAAACTTGGAATTATCATATGCGACCGGTACCGGACCTGCGCCGGGGGCAAGTGCCTGCGGGCACTGCACAACCGTGAAGGTGCGTTTGAGCAGTACAAAGGAAAAAATGTGGAGCTTGTCGGGTTTGCCACCTGCAACGGGTGCCCCGGAGGGAATGTCGAGTACGTGCCGCAGGAGATGAAGAACAACGGCGCTGAGGTCATCCACCTTGCCACAGGCTTGATCGTAGGCTATCCTCCCTGTCCCCGTATCGCATATTTTTCCCGGTTCATCAAAGAGAAATACGGGATGGACGTGGTGGTCGGCACACATCCGATTCCCCAGAAATATTACACAACCCACCAGAATCTTGGTTCGTGGGATACAAAAGCATGGAAAGAGCTGATTGCACCAACGCTCACGGACGAGAAGACCCGGCTCGCGTACGATTAGCCGGACGATCCCCCCCTGCACCCGATGTGCCATTCCATCCCCATCGGTGCAATGAAATGAGATCTTTCAGTTTTTCCCCATAGGTTGTCCAACAAGTGTCACTGCTTATCAGACAGGCTCAAATGTTTGGGATGAGCCCAAACTTTATTCTGAAGTGAGTGCATATACATCTGCATGGAGCCCGAGTGTGGTCTTGCCCTCTCTGCCCGTAAAGTGGAGTATCTCAAATTTATTTTAAAAACGGGAGGAACGGTCAGGACAAATGAGATCGCATCAGCGTTCAACGTTGATCCTTCAACGATTACAAAAACCCTTGCAGAAATTGCAGCTGCAGGATATATCACGCATATCCCTTACCACGGCGTCAGCCTGACCGATTTCGGTGAGCAGCATGCAGAATTTCTCGTGAAACGTCACCGCATTCTCAGTCTTATGCTGGCCAGGAACGGTCTCCCCCCGCAGGAAGCCTGCCACGAAGCTGAACGGTTTGAGAGCCATGTCTCTAAAAAGGCAATTGACAGGATTTGCCATTTTATGGGACACCCCCGGCAGGGAGTTTGCGGGGAAATTATGCACGACGAGGGCTGCCTTATCGGAAACCAGATGGACAGGACCCGGTCCTGAAACCTGAATGCCAGGAAACGGTAAAATTAAAATTTGGGTAGAACCCAAATTATGGTGAATTTGATGCAGGAACAGAAGATTGCAGGGGTTCAGGGAAACAGAAATCTGGTCAGGACAGGCAGACACAGCCGCATAATCATGACATTGTGTGCTGTGGCAGGAGCTATGATCCTGCTCATGGCGGCTGGGTGTGTTCAGCAGCAGGAGACGGTGGTTTCTGCAGATAACGGGACAACTCCCCTCACCGTTGCAGTTACGATCCTGCCGCAGGAACAGTTCGTGGAAAGTATCGCCGGTGAACATGCCCGTGTTATCGTCCTCGTTCCCCCCGGGGCTGATCCCCACACCCATGAACCCACTCCAAAACAACTGGAGGATATCGGCCAGGCTTCAGTGTATTTCAAGGTGGGATCGGGTATCGAATTTGAACGGGCATGGATGGACAAACTCAGCGGGGTCAATCCCCGGATGACTGTCGTAGACAGTTCAACGGGAATACAGCTGATCTCCGGTTACCAGGACCCAAATGAAGAGGATGCAGCACCAAATGCGCCTGATAAACCTGAAATGCAAAGAAGTGCAGATCCCCATATCTGGCTCTCGCCGAAAAATGCAAAGATCATGGTAGAGAACACGTACCAGGGACTTGCCCGGGCAGATCCCGTACACAAAGCAGAGTACCGGGCCAATACCGACGCATACCTCAAGGAGCTTGACGAGCTTGATGCAGATATCAGCCACGAGATCTCCCAGAAGCAGATCCACACAATAATGGTCTATCACCCGGCATGGTCCTATTTTGCCCGCGATTATGGCCTTCTCCAGATCCCCATTGAAACTGACGGCAAGGACCCCACCCCCATGGGAATAGAAAACCTCATACGGCAGGCAAAAGCAGATAATATTACCGTAATCTTCGCATCACCGGAATACAGTACAAAAAGTGCAGATGTGATCGCAAAAGAGATCGGCGGCAGTGTAGCGCTTGTCAACCCGCTCGAAGAAGATTATCTGGGAAATATCAGGAATGTCTCATCTGCATTTACAAAGGGGGTCAGCAGCAAGTGACGGAAGAACCGGTAATTGAGGTTGAAGACCTCTGGCTCAGCAGGAAAGGCGAGGTGATCCTTGAAGGGATCAACCTCCGGGTCTTACCCGGGGACTTTTTTGCAATCATCGGGCCGAACGGCGGGGGAAAAACCACGCTTCTCAAGGTTATTCTCGGCCTCATCCCTCCCGACTGCGGTACCATCCGCATCCTTGGCGGGTTACCCGGTGAGAAACGGCACCTCCTGGGTTATGTCCCCCAGCTGCGGACATTTGATTTTAATTATCCCATCAGTGTCCGGGAGATGGTCCTCTCAGGCCTGCTCGGCCGGAAAACTGGCATCTTCAAGACGTTCAATGACGAGGATACCGGACTTGCGGACAAAGCGCTCTCGACCATGGGTGTCACACATCTTGCTGACCGCACAATACGTAATCTATCAGGAGGTGAACAGCAACGGGTGGTGATTGCCCGGGCACTGGTGGGCAACCCCCAGGTACTCCTTCTCGATGAACCGACGGTGTTTGTGGATACGCCAACCGAGACGCAGTTTTATGATATTCTCGGGAATCTGGCTCGTTCGATGACGATTGTGCTGGTCACCCACGATATCGGGGTGATCGTCTCCCACGTCACCAAGGTTGCCTGCCTCAACCGCCACCTGTATACCCATGACTCGAAAGAATTGACCGAAGATATGATTCAAGGGGCCTACAAGTGCCCGGTTGATATCATTGCCCATGGCCACCCCCATCGGGTGCTGCGTCCGCATCCGCCGGAGGAATGACCGTGTTCTCGCTTCTCGGCTATACGTTCTTCCAGAATGCCCTGCTGGCAGGAGTGCTCGCGAGCATAGCCTGCGGCATCATCGGAACTTTCGTGGTTATCCGGCGCATGGTCGCGATCAGTGGCGGGATCTCCCACGCGGCATTCGGCGGGATCGGTCTGGGGTACTTCCTTGGGATCGAACCGCTGCTCGGTGCCCTCGGGTTTACGGTTGGTGCGGCACTGACCATGGGCGAACTCGAACAGCGGGCAGAGCAGCACATGGACACGCTCATCGGGGCAGTCTGGGCGACCGGCATGGCGCTCGGGATCCTCTTCATCTACCTGACCCCCGGCTTTGCCCCCGACCTCTTCGGGTACCTTTTCGGCAATATCCTGCTGGTGCCTCAGGGGGACCTGCTGCTCATGCTGGTCCTCATCGTGGTCATTGTTATCACCGTAGGGTTGCTGTTCAACGATCTTCTCGCGGTCACCTTCGATGAGGAATATGCGACCGTAATCAATCTGCCCGTGGAACGACTTGTGCTGATCCTGCTGGTGCTCATCGCCTTCACGGTCGTTATGCTCATCCAGGTGGTCGGGATCATTCTTGTCATCGCCCTGCTCACGCTCCCGGCGGCAATCAGCCGGGAATGCACATCTCATGTGGGAACCATGATGCTGTATGCGGTCCTTCTCGGGATCGTTTTCACAACCACGGGTATTTTCCTTTCGGCATTTCTTAACATACCCTCAGGCGCAACCATCATCCTTGTGAGTGCAGCGGTATACGGACTTGTGCTGGTAAAAAAGAGACTGGCTGACAGATAACGGATTCGCAGGAGGCTGCTGCACCGGACAACTGCCAGGTCTCTGCAAGAGGATAAACAATGAATGCAAAACGCCGCGTCTTTGAGGATTTCGCAGCAGACTATGATCGCTGGTTCGATGACCATGCGGAGGTTTACCATGCTCAACTGCGGTTGCTCGGCAGAGCAGTCCCATCATGGGGGCTCGGGCTGGAAGTCGGTGTCGGTTCAGGGCGCTTTGCCGCACCGCTGGGTATCTGCTACGGCATCGATCCCGCCATCCCCCTTGCAGAAATGGCGAAGAGCCGGGGTGTTGAGGTTGCCATCGGGGTTGGCGAACACCTGCCATATCGATCAGGATCGTTCGATCATGCCGTGATGATGACGGTCATCTGTTTTCTTGACGATATGGCCGGAGTCTTGCGGGAAGTGTTCCGGGTCCTCGTACCGGCTGGCATTATTGTGCTGGGTTTTATAGAACGGGACGGGGAGATCTTCCGGCACTACCGTGCTGAACCGGAAAAAGGAAGATTCCTGCGCCACGCACGGTTCCACTCCCCAGAAGAGATAATCCAAAAACTCCATGACGCGGGATTTTCAAGAGTTGAAGTCAACGCCCGTGAACACGGGTTCTGTATCCTGACGGGAAAAAAGAAGATTTCCCGCGTTCCATGAACCCTCCATCATGTATGAACGTCCCTTTTTTTTAAGATGAGCACTTTGGGAAGCATTTTTTCCCGCAGAACCGGATCGGGTAATCGGCATCGAGCAGAATAATCCGGTTATTTTTATCATATGCGCCCTCCTACAGTCCACCGATGACAACCCGATCCACCATGAGCATTCCCGAAGCTGCCGAAGTGCTTGGCATTACCGGTACGGCGAGCCTGAACAGGATACATGCCCGGTTCCGTGAACTGGTCAAAGAATGGCACCCGGATGTCTCGCAGCATGATCCGGACCTTTCTCATGCCACGTTCATCCGCATCAAAGAGGCTTACGACATTCTCGTGGAATACGGTATAAATTATGAGTTGTCATTCCGGGCTGAAGATATCCGCAAAGGCACTGACTATGACTCAAGGGAATTCTGGATGAACCGGTTTGGTGATGACCCGATCTGGGGCTGAATAATTCCCATTACAATATTGGTTTGCCTGCACCATCGTGTACCCTCTTGCACTCCGTGAGATCGGGAAGTTGGTACCGGAATGTTTCCGCTTCTTGGGAGGTTGCCTTTACCAAAGTTTTTAAGCATTTATGCGCATATGAGTAATTATGGTACATAAGCGGGTGCCAGGAGAATTGCTCTGCCGAAAATGAACGGGACAGAATCACAAAAAAATGGTCCAATGAGCGGCAGGCGCCTCTATGAATGAAAAATATTTTTCGAGGTCATTATCATGAAAGTTGCAATCGCAAAAGAAGGAGACATGGTGTCCGAGCATTTCGGGCACTGTATTGAATATGCAGTGTACGTTGTTGAAAATTCAAAAATAACTTCACATAAGATTCTCGAGAGCCCTGGCCACGAGCCGGGAAAGTTGCCGCTATTCCTTGCCTCGCACAAGGTCACGCACGTCCTCGCAGGCGGCATGGGCCCACGGGCAGTGGACCTGTTTTGCGCAAATAATATTGAAGTGTTTCTTGGAGTGCGGGGCCCAATCGAGTCCGTAATCAAGGATTTCATAGCCGGAAAAATTGCACAGGGTGAGAGCAGCTGCACCCACGGCCCCGATCACGAGGGGTGCGAGCATTAACTTCATGTATCACATGCACGTTCCTGAAGATTTGATGATCACTTTACGGTTCCCAAGTATTCGAGGCTGTGCATTCGGGTAACAGTCCGGATGCGGCCTCTCAACGGGAAATCCTACGTTACTGACTATTATGACACCACATACTGATGAGCACCCGGAAACGAAGGGTGCATCTCACGCCCCCAAAGGGCTGCCCCCAAAGGCAAAGATCGATGTCAAACACGTTATCCTCGTCCTGAGCGGCAAGGGAGGAGTTGGTAAATCAACCGTATCCGTCAACCTTGCATCTGCACTCTCGGCTCACGGGAAAACAGTCGGACTGCTCGATCTCGACATTCATGGCCCCAACATTCCCAAGATGCTGGGTATCGAGGACCAGCGGCCGGCCGTGATGGAAAAACACATGGAACCGGTCCATGTAAACGGAAATCTCGCAGTCATGTCGATGGCATTCCTGCTGCCGGATACAAGTTCGCCGGTAATCTGGCGCGGGCCGATGAAGATGGCAGTAATACAGCAGTTCCTCGCTGACGTGAAGTGGGGGGCGCTTGACTATCTGATCGTAGACCTCCCTCCCGGTACCGGGGATGAAGCACTTTCCATTATCCAGCTCGCACCGAATGTCCAGGGCGCCGTTATCGTGACCACTCCACAGGATGTGTCTGTGCTCGATGCGGTCAAGGCAGTTAAGTTCATCGAGAAACTGGATTTACCCGTCATCGGGATCATCGAGAACATGAGCGGGATGGTCTGCCCCCACTGTGGGGATACCATTGACCTGTTTGGCAGGGGTGGCGGAGAAAAAGCCGCACGAGAACTGGGCGTGCCCTTCCTTGGCTCCATCCCGCTCGATCCGGAGATGGTGAAAGCCGGCGATGAGGGGCGCCCGTATGTCCTCCGCCATGCAGATACTCCCACATGGAAAGCCGTGGATGCAGTGATGCAAAACCTGGTAAAACTGGTTGAATCCTAAAAGGCAATCCATTTTTTTATATGGTTATCTCTAAGAAAATCTCGTGAAGTGCCCCCATGAGAAGATATCCCGGTATCCCGGAACTGCTCGAAGCATACATGGAGGAGAATGCAGCCGATGAGCGGTGGATCACCGTGCACGAACTCCGCGACCGGTTCGGACTGACGCGCTACCAGAGCAACACAGTATCCGCATTCCTGCGGCGGCTGAATGTCGGGCCGTTCGGCAGGTTTCCCTTCATCGTGGCTAAGATTGCGCGAGAAGAGGGTGAAAACCCGTCCGATCCGAAAAAGTACCGATACCTCCTGAAACTGCGGGTATGTACCACTGTACAACAGCGGCGGAGCGAAAGTCGGGGGATCCGCGACGGGGAACGGTAAGAACGAGAACTAGCAGTATCAGCAATTATTTTAGTCATCACCCGGAATTATCCGCTTCACGACAGCCCAAGTAACAGAAACATCAGGAGATAGAAATTATGGCGCGCAAAAGTGAGATTCCTGAACTCCTTGAACAGTACATGGAGCACTATGGCGGGTCGGAACAATGGATTACGGTGCAGGAGTTCCGCACCTATTTTCAGCTGGATGAATTTTCTGCACCGGTAATATCAGGATTTTTCCGCAGGCTCTCCCAAGGGTCATTCCTCACCTGCCCGTACAGGATGGCAAGAATTGAAAAATTGATCGTGACTACCCCGCAGAGACGGACGACCAAGCGCTATCTCATCATACGAAAACCCGAGCCTGGGGAAAAACAGGCCACCCGATCCAGCCATACCCGGCCGTTCATACAGCAGTAAGAACCTTAATTCTCCTGATAAGAGAATGATTGATCACAGGAGAAGGATGCATGACGGACAGCGAAAAAACAGAAATTCCCCCATGTCCACGGCGGGGAAGGCCCCGCGTCCGGCGCATCATTGAAGGAGTCGGAGAATCACGCTGCTACAAACCCTACTGCTGTCCTGAAGAGGAAGGCACAGGTATCTCGTTGCAGCCAGAGGAGATCGAACTGATACGGCTTATCGATCTGGATGGACTTGAACAGGAAGAAGCCGCAGAAAAACTCGGGGTCTCGCGCAAAACCGCATGGCGCGACCTGCACGAAGCCCGCCGCAAGATTGCCGATGCACTGGTGAACGGGAAAGGGATCGAGATGGCCGGCTGCACAAAAGCAGCAGAAGGCCGGTGCCCGAAGTGCCACCGTGAAGAACCCTCCCACCCTTAAAATTTTGGAAAGTGCACCCGTTCAAAATAAAAAAATCCCAGGATAGTGAAACTTGGCGGAAGAGCGATGCCTGACGCGCCGGCGCCTGAATGACCTCCGGGAGATGCACGAACGGCAGCGCCCCCGCGTACGTTTTTTGTTGGACCCCGATCCTTAAATCTTTATGCTCATATGTGTAATAATTCCCTGCGAAGATCATGAGGAACTGGTATGCCGACCTTTGACGGAATCGGGCCGCTCAAATACGGGCGGGTTATAGGCAGGGGAATGGGGGCCTGCAAAAAAGGCAACGACCACTTAATGTGCCAAAGGAAGGATGCACCAGAAGATGAGATAGAGAAAACAAATACCTGATAGCGGGCGATACCATGACCATCCCATTTCTTTCTGTTGATCATCTCTGCATGGAGTTCGAAGGAAAAAAAGTATTGAACAATATTTCCTTTGAGATCCCGGAAGGGGAGATCGTTGGAGTTATCGGCAGGAGCGGTGCGGGAAAGAGCGTGCTCATGCACCTGCTCCGGGGCATCGATGACCCCCCAACCTCCGGCTCGATCATGTACCATGTGGCTGCCTGCGACACCTGCGGGCATATGGAAGTTCAGAGCAGAGCGGGCAGGACATGCCCGGAGTGCGGGGGTCACCTCGTCGCAGCGGATGTCGATCTCTGGGACAAGAAAAGCGATGGGATGAAATCCCGGGTGATGCGCCGGACCGCAATCATGTTCCAGCGCACGTTCGCCCTGTATGGCGATGATCGGGTGATCGAGAATGTGCTCCATGCATTAGATGACATCAATTATCCTCAGGAGAAGGCCATCACGCGGGCTGCTGACTTGATCGATCAGGTGAGGCTTTCGCACCGGATGATGCATATTGCCCGTGATCTTTCCGGCGGCGAGAAACAACGGGTCGTGCTCGCCCGGCAACTCGCCAAGAACCCGGCCATGCTCTTTGCAGATGAACCGACAGGTACGCTCGATCCGGAAACGGCACGGCTGGTGCATGCGATGCTTACTAAAGCGGCGAAGAAGAACAGAATGGGGATGGTTGTGACTTCGCACTTCTCGCATGTCATCGAGGACATGGCAAACCGTGCCATTCTCCTCGTGGATGGCGAGGTTGCGAAAATCGGTACTCCAAAAGATGTGATCCGGTTATTCGTCAAGGATCATCACGAAGAAGAGTACGAGATCCCGCAGCAGTTCGGTGAGAAGGTTCTTGCTGCACGCGACGTGACCAAACACTACTTCTCGGTCGATCGCGGTGTGGTCAAAGCGGTCAACGTCGTTACGTTCGATGTTGCAAAGAAGGAGATCTTCGGCATCATCGGCAAGAGCGGGGCAGGTAAGACAACGCTCTCACGAATAATCGCCGGTATCATCGAACCCACGAGCGGAGAGATGAACATCCGTATCGGTGATGACTGGGTAGATATGACCAAACCCGGCATCGACCAGCGTGGCAGGGCGAAAGAGTATATCGGGCTGTTGCACCAGGAATATGATCTCTATCCCCACCGTACTGTGCTCGACAACCTGACCGATGCAATCGGGTTAGAATTCCCCAAAGAGCTCGCGATGAGAAAAGCCCTCATCACGCTGGGCATGGCAGGATTTACCAAAGAAAAAGCAAAAGAGATCCTCAACCGGCTTCCGGGCGAACTGTCCGATGGCGAGCGGCACCGGGTTGCACTGGCACAGGTGCTCATTCACGAGCCTCGCCTCATTATACTCGATGAGCCTACCGGCACGATGGACCCGATCACAAAACAGGATGTGAAATACTCGATCCGGAACGCCCGTGATGAGATGGACGAGACATTTATCGTCGTCTCGCATGATCTGGAATTTGTAAAGGACATCTGTGACAGGATTGCACTCATGCGTGGCGGGAAAATTATTCAGATGGGTAAGACTGCTGATGTTCTTGCGAGTCTTACCCCTAAGGAACGGGACAGTACGGCATAACCATCGGGTACCTGGTCGTAAAATTTTTTATATCTGATAATGAAAAAATCTGCGAAGAATTGCTATCCCGTATTTCCGATTGGAGCCGGTGTATGGATATCTCATGAGATCTTTTTTGTAAACCTGCCGGGTTTTCATTGTTTGCGGCGATTCGGGGGTAAAAGGAAAACAAATATACGGAAAAGAGGGGTAAATCTGTGTAATGAAAAATCCTTTTCATGTCATGCTCATTCCGACGTTAGGCTGTCCTTCCAAGTGCAGCTATTGCTGGAGTTCTGAAGAAGGATCTCCGATAATGAGCATTGAAACCATCAAAGAAGTGGTCGCATGGCTCAAGGATTTCCGGACTGACCGGGTCACCTTCACCTTTCACGGGGGGGAACCCCTCCTTGCCGGGGCTGAATTTTACCGTCAGGCTCTGCCGCTGCTCTGCCGTGGGTTGCCCCAGCTTAACCCGGAATTTGCCCTGCAGTCCAATCTCTGGAGAATGACCCCAGAAATCGCCCAGGTCCTCGCTGAGTATCATGTGCCGATCGGCTCCAGTATTGACGGCCCAAAAGAGATCAATGACCTGCAGAGAGGCAACGGGTACTTCGAGAAGACCATGCGGGGCTATGAGATTGCAAAGGCTCATGGTCTGAACGTGAGGTTTATCTGCACGTTTACCAACCAGTCCGTCAAGTCCCGTGAAGAGATCTTTTCCTTTTTTTTAAAAAACGGGTTTACCATGAAGCTCCATCCCGCACTGCCATCGCTGCGGTCGGAAAATCCCTGCCGGTGGGCGCTGGAACCCGAAGAATATGGTGACCTGCTGGTATATCTTCTTGATAAATCGCTTGAACACCTGCAGGAAATCGATGTGATGAATATCAACGACCTGTTCCGGTGTGTATTTACCCGGAGGGGGAACGTCTGCACGTTTGCCGACTGCATGGGAAATACCTTTGCGGTCGGACCTGACGGGAGCATCTATCCCTGTTACCGGTTCGTCGGCATGCCGGAATACGTAATGGGCAACGTGTATAACCATCCCACCGTTGACGATCTTGCCAAATCCGATGCATGGAAACTGATGTTTGAGTATAAGGAGTATGTTGACACGACATGCGGGGAATGCAAACATATCAGGTATTGCCGGGGCGGCTGCCCCTACAATGCCATTGCGCCGACTGACGGCAAAATACAAGGCGTTGACCCCCACTGTGTTGCCTATAAGAGGATCTTTGACGAGATAACCGAACGGCTCAATAAGGAGATGTGTGAGTCCCCCATAATGGAGATGGGTTTTTTGTCAAAACCAAAGAAGGGGGCCAGACTAAAAGTCATGGCATTAATGCATAAGATGATGTCAACGTAATATCAACTCAACTTTTTTTTCGTTAAAGTAAATTTATATGCGTAAAATCCTGCAATTTTTGCTTCTTTTATAAAACGGGCAAATTTAACTGTGATTTGAGGAATTTTGTTTCGAAACCTTTTAATCAAGTACAGACCAATTTTAGAATGACCACAAAGAGTTTTAACTCGATGTGCGTGGCATTGCATTTTGAATACTCTCGTGCACTCTTCAGCACGCAGGGAGGAGGCTAAATGGAATCTATTGTATTTGGCATTGGAATTACTGCATTGACAGGAGCTCTTGCCACCGTAGCCGGAGCTGCGGAAGATACTGAATCCAACATCGGATCACAAGGTGACCCGAATTCACAGGTTCAGCTCGCTCCGCAAATGGGTTTCCTGCACCGCATCTTCAATAAGGCGGTCGCCGGTGAACCCCCGGCATACGGGCTCTGGTGCGCTCTGGGCGCCGGACTCGCTTGGGCATTTATGGCTATGCAGATCAACGCGGTCCTTGCGATCGTCCTTGGCTGTATCCTCGCAGTCTTTGTCCAAGGCGTGTACGCAACCACCGCTTATCTTGGCAGGACGGCAAGCCTGAAGAAATTCGGGCAGCCGGTCTACGTGGACATATTGAAGTCCATGACTACGGTCACCATGGCGCATGCATTTGTCGCCATCTTCTGTACCGTCACCCTCTGTTACCTCATGAACGCTGCACTGGGACACCCGTTCCCGCTGCCGCTGCTCGGTCTGTTATGGGGCATTGCACTTGGTGCAGCAGGGTCAGCAGTCGGTAACCCCTACTATGGTAAGGAACGCCAGTACCAGAACCAGAAGTTTGGTGCAGGTGTTCCGATCTCGGCGTCCGGTAACATTGTACGGTACGCCGAAGCCGGTGAGCGCAACTCACTGGACAACGGGTTCTTCACCGCAAAACTTGGGGGCCCCGCATCCGGTGTCTGTTTTGGTCTGATCGTATTCCTCGAACTCTGGCGAACGATCCTCTTTGAGAAGATCGGTGCCGGCTGGGGTGCGATCATTGTCGGTGTCCTCATGATCCTGGTCTTTACCATAATCGACCGGTACATCGAAGTCTGGGCACGCAAGACCTACGGACCATACGCTGAGCCGGTTAAGGAGGCGTCCTCATGAGCGCAGTTGCAGCAAAACCAGCAGCTGGCGGTGCAATGAACCCAACCGCAATGGCAGTGGGTGTCGTCCTTCTGCTCGTCATCCTCGGGATTTGCTGGAGGGTTTCTCCCGGGCTCGGTCTCATGGCACTCATCGGCATGGTTGTCGGTGGCGTCCTGATCGGCTTTGGTGTCCACTTCGTCCCGGTCGGAGGTGCTCCGGCGGCAATGGGACAAGCTCCCGGTATTGCAACCGGTGTTGCGATGCTGGCTGCCGGTGCCGGGCTTGCCGGGCTCTTTGGCGGTGCCTGGGCAGCAGACCAGGGACTTGTCGTCGCGGTTCTTACCGGCGCTGTCGGCGGGGGACTGATGATGGCAATCACCTGTATGATGGTGAACTTCATCTATGTCTTTGGCATGGGCATTCCTGCAGCATCAGGTAAAGTCTTAAATGACCCCATCACCGGAGACTCACAGAAGGAATTCAAATCCCAGGGAACTGAAGGTCACGGTCTTCCGTTTGTCTCATTTGTTGGTGGTGTGATCGGAGGTATTCTCGCTGGAGGCGGCGGTACACTCATCTACCTGATGATCCTTGACGTATACAAGGCAACACTCCCCACGATGATGAAGGCAACCGAGGCGCAGATCATGCCGATTGCAATCTCGGCAGCCGGCATATTCGCCATCGGAATATTCCTTGTGAATGCGGTACTGACAGCATACAACATTACCGGAACGATCGAAGGTCCCCACGACCCGAAATTCAAGCGGTGGCCGCGGGCAATCGTCGCTTCCGCTGTCGCATCGGCGCTCTGCGGACTGGCTGCGATCCTGATCGTGGTGATGTGAGGTGGAGAAATGACAGTTAAAATTGAAGTTATTGCAGGGGGCATTCCGCACACCAAGATCATGGTTGCAGGTATCATTGCCAGCCTTGTCTGTCTCTACCTGTCCTACCTGAACGTGGTAACGAATACCGAGATGTTCTCGTTCTTCGGCGGACTTGCCGTGATCGTCGCACTCATCTGGGGCAGCAACACAATCAAGGTACTGTGCAGTTATGGTATTGGTACCGGTGTGCCATCAGCAGGTATGATCGCGTTTGGATCCGGTGTGATCGCGATGCTGCTTGCGACCAAGTTTGGTGTCGCAGCCCCGATCGTCGCTCTCGTGCTCGCAGCCGTCGTCGGTCTGATCCTCGGCTACCTCTCAAACGAAGTCCTGAATATGAAGATCCCGACGATGGTCCAGTCGCTCACGGAGCTTGCCGTTGTAGGTGCATTCACCCTTATGGGATTTGCTGTCCTGATGACCGGCGGGTTCACCTTTGCAGCGCTGACAACCGGTTCGGTCACAATTCTTGGCCTGAGTCTTCCCAGCTTCCAATCAACCTTCATTGGCGGAAGCCTGATTGCAGCGGCGTTCATGCTCGGTGCACTGGCAGTCCAGCACCCGTTCAATGCATGTCTCGGACCCGGCTGGACACAGGACCGCATGCTCATGCTTGCCGCTGAATGCGGATTTTTAAGCATGATCGTTGCAGCTATCATGTCCTTTGCCCTAGTAACTGCCGGATCAGCACTGATCTCACTGGTTATCGCACTGGTCGGCTGGGCATATACGTACATGCAGTACATTGAGTTCTCCAAGCGCGACGCAGCGTCATGGCTCGATGCAAAACCAATTCCTGACGTGGAGGGACAGTAAATGGCATACATTCTGGTTCTTCCGGAATACGGGCTTGTTGCTGACCCGATGATTGGAATTATTACGACTGCCGGCGCATCGTTCTCACCAATACTTGAGAAAGTCGGTGTCCTTGAGACAATATCTGACGATATGGTGAATATGCTCTCAGGAGAGGGCAACTTCCTTGCCTCGTTCCCGAACAGGGATATGTCGCTCAGGATTGCCGGCACTATGAACTCGTACTGGTACGGTCTTGCCATCGGACTACTCATTGCAGGAGTCATTGCATTCCAGCTGATCAAGGTGAGCTAATATGGCAAACAAGAAATCACCAGCAAGTGGTTGGCCATCCGTCAAGGGTGACTTCATCTCAGGCGATGCAAACTCCGCGGTGGCAGTTGTTACCATGGGATCTCACCTCGACGAGAAGGGTATCTGTGATGCAGGCGCTGCAATGTGCGGATCCTGTAAGACAGAAAACCTCGGGCTCGAAAAGGTTATCGCCAATATCGTCGCCAACCCCAACATACGCTTCATGCTCTGCTGCGGTACCGAGGTCAAGGGTCACCTCGCCGGCCAGACGATGATCGCACTCCACAAGGGTGGAGTGAAGGAGGGCAGGGTTGTCGGCGCTGAAGGTGCGATCCCCTTCATCGAGAACCTCAATGATGACGCGATCAAGCGCTTCCAGGAGCAGGTCGAGTGCGTCAACATCATGGAGGCTGAAGACACCAACACCATTAAGGCAAAAATGGATGAACTCAAAGCCAGGGACCCCGGCGCATTCGCCGCCGACCCCATGGTCGTCGAGGTTAAAGAGGCTGGCGGTGGTGTAGAAGAAGCTGGTGGTGAGGTCGCCCCGCTCTCAGGAGAGGTGGCACTCATCACTGCACGGATGAAGATCATCGAGAAGATGGTGACCAACATCGGATACCGCGACAAATTTGCCGCCGGTGTATATTCAGGCAAGATCGAGGGACTGATGATCGGTCTGATCGTCTCGTTTGCCCTGCTTGGATTCCTGTGGTTGAGGTGAAAAAAATGGCAGAAGAAGTAAAACCTGCAGGACCAGTCAGAATGGTCGCAATCGACAATATGGTCGAAGGCATCCGCTACAAGGCGCAGATCCTTGCACGGACGAACAAGCTCGACTCGGCAGTCACCGCAAATGGTGTGATCGGATTTATGGCTGGTCTTTTGACCGCCCTTGTCCTGATCCTGGTGCCGGCATTACTGGTGTGAGGTGGAAAAAATGGCAAACAAGAAATCACCAGCAAGTGGTTGGCCATCCGTCAAGGGTGACTTCATCTCAGGCGATGCAAACTCCGCGGTGGCAGTTGTTACCATGGGATCTCACCTCGACG
>Ga0268281_1000494_pt1 | contig 29420 bp, 35 predicted proteins | sample saktaG_10_FD_190134 | JGI IMG/M metagenome (GOLD analysis project Ga0268281, IMG submission 190134) | Saline water microbial communities from Sakinaw Lake, British Columbia, Canada - sak_2011_5_24_50m | ecosystem: Environmental > Aquatic > Non-marine Saline and Alkaline > Saline ...
TTGACGGGAGCCGCCGCGCACCGAGGTTACGGGGAGGGCGGTGGGGCGTGGGACAGGGGGCGTAAGGCTGGCGGGACGGTCGGGCGGCCTGCAAGGGGCTGGGGTGGGGGTTCCCTTGCGGGTTCACCATCGGTGGGCGGATTATCGTGCGACGCTGCGGTTGACTGTCGTTAGCGGTGGTTCAGGGTTGACGGGGCAGTTGGGGGTGGGGTGATGATTACGTCCATTTCTCAGGACGCTCTAAAATAAAACCGTCCTGCCTTATTACCTTATCAGGGAACTGGCTCCTCGATACTACCGCCCTATTAATATGGAATTTGCTGCTGGCAACATTGACCAGCGCAGTGGAATAACGATTTGGCGGGAAGGCAACAACTACACGCTTTTGTGGGAAATTACCTGTAATCATACTCACTACAGGAACCAGGTCACTATCTGCTGAAACAAGCTTAGCAATGACGAATTGATCACGGAAAGCATCAGACAGCATCTCAACCGAGATATTAATATCGGTCATTTTTTCACGGGGAACCGCGTAATTCAATCCACAACCAGGGCATATGTTGGTTTCGTCCTGGTATCTACCTTCTATTACTTCAACGCCGACGACGGTCTTAACAGCATCGATATAGGTATTCTGCCTTTGCTGTTTTGCTGGATTGGGCAGAGTGGTCCTTGCCGTAAAATACTTTACACTGGTCAGAACCTGATCCAATTCAAGAATTTCTTTGGCCAGCTTACTCAAATCAAGCCAGAGGTACTTTCGGAATCCGGCAGCGACCAGGCCGTGGTATAGATTGAAACCATCGATATATACGGTTACCCTTTTCATAATTTAATGGTGTTGACTTGGGATATATGGCAGGCTATTATATTAAGTAGTTCAACGCCAGTGTGCGCAACGCTGGCCAAACGGCCCTCTGAATAAGAGGGCTGTTCTTTTTTTTGCAATAATTTATTTAATAACAATTTGTGATTTACTGGAGCGCTCCCCCCGTTCCCCCAGGACGCTCATACGGACGGACAAACATGCGACGGTGGAGCCAACGCCCGCGTCGCTCCTTATTACCTGCGGCGCCGGGGCGGTTGACGGCCGATACCGGCGGTTCGTGATTGACGGTGTGGTTGGGGTTGGGGGTAGTAACTTTAGTGCCAGATACATCTATGAAAAAATATAAAGCGGTCATATGAAGAGAATCATAACAGCCAGCTAAGTGCTGTCAATATCTATCGTACAAAATGCAATACCCACTCTGATAATAATGCAGCACTCACTTTGACCCCCCTCAACCTTTTTACCATCATCAACTTTATGCACACTACTTCAATCAAGCGGGAAGATGGATAGCGGGGGTGGTATTACGGTATTGTGCTACTCAACCCTTTACCGTTGAGTTACCCGACTCTGTTTATGCTAATAATACGCTTGTAGGAGTGTGAAATAATTGATCTAAAATGCCCAGAATGTGGTTGTGCTGTACCGCCCGATGCCACAAGTTGCCCGAATTGCAGTCACAAGTACTTCGATGCTATAGCTAAGGCACCGGCTAAGCGGAATGGGAACGGCATCACAGTCAGTTGTGTTGGCTATGCAACTAAGTGCGAAGATCACGGAAAGATTTACATCAGGGCCAGTGTGGCTTCAGCACCTACCAGGCGCCCGTTTTGCATATTCTGATTTTGATACTGCGCCAAATTATACAATGGTTAGTTTACGGGATGCGGTCAACCTATTTCGAACGTCTGGCGGCTATTTGGATGCTTATTTGACGTATAAAGTGCTGCATCCTGTCAAGTTCCTGTAATTTCTCGTCAAGCGGATTTACCTGAATAATCTCCAGCAACTCACTCTCCTGGACACGTGCTTCGGCCAACAATGCGTCGAGGGCCTGGGTGTGCTCAGTCCTGGGCGTATATACATGGGGTGACACAGAGCGCACAGGTTTAGCTGTACGCCCGTTATTACCAGGTTTACGTACAGAATGCGGGATACATCCTCTTGGCGGGATGTGGCTTTTCATATTTAAATTACTCCTGATTTGGCCGCGGTAACAACGCCAAATAGTATCGAAATAAACGATCCGTATATCTGAAATTCGGCAAGTGACGACTTATAAAAGTCCGTAAGAAAAAACGATCTGTTTTTTACAGGCTATGAATTTCAAGTATAAAAAAATAGCAGGACCTGAGCCATGCTACCTATTCAAGAAGTGTATTGTATTTTATTAATTAATGCAAACGGAACTTAATATTTCATTTACTTAATACTGTAACGGCTCACAGTCAATCATAATACCCGCTGATTTAATTTACAAAGGTTGTAAGGGAGAGGCCATATAATCCGAAAGTTCCTTGAGTTTAAGCATATTTCCCTTTTTTAACAATATAGCAAAATAGGCGTTTACTTTTCCGCGATCCTTCAACTGTTTGACCTGGATGCCTGCGGGGAGCCGCTTCAGTACATCGTGGAAGCTTCCCATGAACAGAACAGCGATTTCCCCCTCATTTAAGCTTGTATCAATAGACCCGGCCACAAATTTATCCCTCTCGACCGTCAGCCTTTCCAGGCGGGATTTATCCTGCGAACGGGTCATTGGTCTTTTGGGATGACCTGCAGGCTGCATCAACGAGTTCAGCAACTCATATTCCGTTCTAAGCAGGCCCGGGTCTTCTGTTTGACATAGTACGGCACCCCTGTTTAACAGGTCGCGTATAATCCGGTAATTCAGACTGCCTTGATCTGCTGCCTTTAATACGATTTTCATTCCCAGTTCACCGCCGGCCGGCAATCCATCCTGGAATACTTTAAGGTTAGCGGCGTCGAAGGCAGCGAAGTAGGCGGCAACATTACCCCAGAATTTGCCAACCATCTCCTTATGCTTTAACCATCTTTCGCTTCCGATATAAGCCGAACTCTGTTTCTCAATTGCGGCGCCCACGCTGCCCATGTCTGCATCGGTATGTATTATGGGCACATAAATAAGCGTCCGCATTATTACTGCCCGCCCCTCCTTAACGATTCGATCCCCTGTGAGAAATGATAACGGGTTATCTTTAAATCGGACAGCTCAGTTTTATTGTGATCAACGTATTCCTTTATGGCGAGCATGGCAGCCCGCCGGCAAATAGCTTCGATATCGGACCCGACCAGCCCCTCAGTTTCACGGGCTAAAGCGTCCAGGTCAACATCATCTGCCAGCGGTTTGCCTTTAGTGTGGATGCCGAAGATGGTAGCGCGGGTCGCCTCGTCCGGTATGGGCAATTCGACCTGAAAATCAAACCTGCCGGTTCTCAGCAGGGCCGGGTCGATGATATCCGGCCTGTTGGTTGCCGCCAGCACCACCACACCTTTCAACTCCTCTATGCCGTCTAACTCGGTTAAGAACTGGCTGATAATCCTCTCGGTTACATTGGAATCGCCACTGGAACCCCTCATAGGAACCATGGCATCTATCTCATCAAAAAATATAATGCAGGGACTGGCCTGTTTGCCCTTCTTAAATACCTCACGAATACCTTTTTCCGATTCGCCAATCCACTTGGAAAGAAGGGCGGGGCCTTTAACCGAGATAAAATTCACCTGGCTTTCGTTGGCCACTGCCTTGGCCAGCAGGGTCTTGCCGGTGCCGGGCACCCCCGTAAGAAGTATGCCTTTGGACGGGCTGGTGTTAGCGTGCTCGAACAGCTTCTGATATTTAAGCGGCCACTCAATAGTCTGTTGGAGTATCTTTTTTGCCTCTTCCAGGCCGCCGATATCGCTCCATTTTACATCGGGCACTTCGGTGAATACCTCCCTGATGGCGGACGGTTCGACCTCTTTGAGCGCTTCCAGGAAGTCATCCATGCAAACTTCCAACTGCAGGAGAAGTTCGTAGGGAATGACGTCAGCTTCGAACTCAATCTTGGGCATAATTTTGCGCAGGGTAATCATAGCAGCTTCCCTGCAGAGCGCCTCAAGGTCCGCCCCGACAAATCCATGGGTGATATCGGCGATTTTTTCCAGGTTGACGTCGGAGGCCAGGGGCATTCCGCGGGTGTGGATGTGCAGGATATCAAGCCTGCCATGCTTATCCGGTATATTGATGCATATCTCACGGTCGAAGCGTCCCGGCCTCCTCAGCGCGGGGTCCAGGACGTTAGGAATATTTGTGGCGGCGATGACGATGACGTGCCCCCTTGATTTAAGTCCGTCCATCAAAGCCAGCAATTGCGCCACTACACGGCGTTCCACCTGCTGGTCTCCCCTTATGTCCTCCCTCTTTGCGGCGATGGCGTCGATCTCGTCTATGAAGATGATGGATGGCGCCTGTTCAGAAGCCTTCTCGAAAATCGCCCTCAGATGAGCTTCGCTTTCACCGTAGAATTTATGGATAACCTCGGGTCCGCTTATATTGAAAAAGTTGGCATCCGTCTCCCTCACAACCGCGCGCGCGATGAGGGTTTTACCGCAACCCGGCGGACCGTACAGGAGCACCCCTTTGGGGGCTTCGATACCCAGCCGTTCAAATATCTCGGGATATTTGAGTGGAAGCTCTATCATCTCCCTGATCTTATGTATCTCTTTCTGCAGGCCTCCAATATCCTCATAGGTTACGCCGGCTTTATCTTTTACCAGCCTGGCTTCACCTTTCACCTTGATGGTGGTCTGAGGACCTATGACGACGGCTCCTTTGGGCGCGGTATCAAGCACAGAAAACTCCTGGTAACCGCTGCCGAGGAAGGTAGCCCTGATCTTGTCACCCACGGTTACAGGTAACCCTTCGATCAGTCTTCCCAGGTACTTCCTATCCTTTTCCCTCACGAAAGCTTCGGAGGAGGTTAGCGGCGCCAGGATAATGGAGCCGGCTGTATTGCATTGGACCTTGCTGATTTTAACCTTTTCACCGATGCCGATCTGGGCATTCTCGCGGCTGATCCCATCGATCTGGATTGTGCCATGCCCCCTCTGTTCAGCAAAAGCCGGCATAGACTTGACCAGCGTAGCGCGTTTGCCCGAAATTTGAACGATATCACCCACGTGAATATCCATTTTGGCCATATCATCGGGATCGATCCTGGCTATGGCCCTGCCGACGTCCTTGGCCAGCGCCTCAGCCGTTTTCAATGTCAGAATATCCTTACTTAGATTTGTCATTCTTCTCCCTGTAAAAAAGCCTTATTTGTTGTGACTTTTGCTGAGCTTTACCTCCAGGATACCGTTCCTGTAAGTGGATTCCATGGGCCGGCTGTCCACCGGGCAGGGCAATAACAGTTCCTTTTTATATTTCCTGTCGCCTGCCCGGGCAGACAAATCAAATATGTCGCCATTTATTTCGTAATTGACGTTTTCCTCTTCCACACCCGGCAATTCGAAAATAACCGAGAGGTAATCACCTTCATCGAATACATCAACCAGTGGTTCGCGGGTTTCCGCAATAGTCGCTCCACCATCCGCTGTTTGTATATTGCCGAACTGCTCGATGACAGGCTTCCCGCCCAACCCGAACTTCAGGCTGAAACCATATACGCCCTTAATATTGCTGCCCGGCCCGCCGAGCTTGCCTGCCTGCATATAAACATCCTTCCCGTCCCGGTCCATTTTGGTGACCAGGTCAAAGAGGTTGCCCAGGCCCTTGAAGAAACCACCCAGGCTGACACCGGTTGATTCCAGGCGGGCGCCCGCGTTACGGCTGTTGCCCTGAATTATCTCCACCTGCCTGGACCTGCTCAATTGCTCTTTCAACTCATTAAGCCTGTGATTCATAACCGGCAGAGGTTTGGCGGCGCCACTTTCCCAGCGCCGCACCGTCTGCAGGGATACGCCCATCGACCTGGCAAACCTCTCCTGTGACAAATCCATCTCCTGACGAAGATTCTTTATTTCATTGCTTTCCATATACATACTCCTTTTTATTCACTAATATAATAACAGAAGTATATACATATGTCTAATACTATGATTAAACTATTGACTGCATAGATGGTTACGGGTGTGCCGGGACGGATCGAGTCGCGGGTGAGCAGGTGGTGCTGGAAATAGCCTGCATCAGGCGTTTCAATTCAGTGGTTCTTTGTTTGAGTTCGCAGGTATCCCCGCAAGAGAGGGCTTCTTTAACCTTGAGCACTGCTTTCCAGATCTTTTCTTTGTCTTCATCTGTGTACTTGCCGGAATACTCCTGGGTAAATAAGTCGGAAGCGGTTATAGCATTGTCCGCAGCGATGTCCGCCATTATTTTATCCTGCTTTTCGTGGTCCATGTCTGCACTGGATGCAGCTTCACTGATTATGCGCTGCACGTCTTCAGGGGTAAGCTGGTTTGGCGAGCTGAGCTTGATATTCATGCTGTTTTCTGTAAATAGGTCCAGGGCGGAAACAGATAGGATACCATCCATATCGACTTCGAAGCTGACCTCAATCTTGGGTTCGCCCATCTTGAGCATGGGTATGTCTTCCAGTGTGAACTTGCCCAGCGATATATTGTCCATACATATCTCGCGCTCACCCTGTACGACATTAACGTCCACCGCTGTTTGAAAATCCCTGGCCGTGGTAAAGATCAGGCTTTCCGCGGCAGGCAGAGGTGTATTCCTGGGTATGATCCTGGAAAACAGGCCGCCCTGCGTCTCGATGCCTAATGATAGCGGAAGGACATCCAGCAGGATCGACTTTTTACTTAGTCCGAGCAGCATGCCGGCCTGCAGGGCTGCTCCCAGCGCAACAATCTCATCGGGGTTATCGGCCGTGCAGGGTTCATTCCCCATCAGTTGCCGAGCTAACTCGCGTACAGCGAGCATCCTGGTGGCGCCCCCCACTAAAATCATGCGGTCTATATCCGACACCTTCAGGCCGGCATCATTCAGGGCTTGTTTTGTAGGGCCGAGCATTTTAAGCAGGATATCCTGGATCAGCTCCTGCATTTTATGGCGTGTAAGCTCTGCTTTGAGGTGCCTGCCGGAACCGTTTTTTCTTTCTACAGCCGGAATTATGATCCTCACACTTTCTTCCCCCGAAAGCGCAATCTTGGCGTTCTCTGCTGCCTCTCTCAGCCTTTGTCTTGATGTTGCATCTGCGGGGTAGTTAGTGCGGTACATTTCTTCATATTGATCTGCCAGGTAATCCATGATGCGTCTATCGACATCATCCCCTCCGAGCTGGGTATTCCCGCTTACGGCGATCACTTCAAATATGCCCTGCTCAAGTTCCATTATCGATACATCAAATGTGCCGCCGCCCAGGTCCCAGACCAGTATCCTGTGGATGTCATCACGGTCAAGACCGTAGGAAAGCGCGGCTGCAGTGGGCTCATTGATGATCCTGATCACATCCAATCCGGCCAGTATTCCCGCTTCCTTGGTGGCCTGGCGCTGTAAATCGCTGAAGTAAGCCGGCACTGTGATAACAACCCTGTCCACTTTCTCTCCCAGGTAATCCTCGGCGTCCGCCTTCACCTTGCGCAAAATGAAGCCCGATATCTCCTGGGGTTTATATCTTTTACCATCGATCGTCACAGTGTAATCGGACCCCATTCTCCTTTTGATAGAAAAGACTGTGCGCCCGGGGTTGGCTGCCGCCTGCAATTTTGCCATGCGGCCGACCAGCGGCATGCTTTCATTTGTAAAGGCCACCACCGAGGGAGTCAATAGCTGGCCGTTGGCATCCGGTATTACCTTCGGTTTGCCCTCTTCAAGGACAGCAACAACGGTGTATGACGTACCGAGATCGATTCCGATTGCCCTGGTCATAGAAATACTCCTGCTCTGCCCTTAGATATAGCGCGCATCATTTGCCCGTGCGGGGCAGTATCCCTACAGTTTGCTCTTCAATTTGCGGGTCGGGCTTGATCAATAGTTTGCGCGCTTCTATGCGTTGGCGTTCCCATGTCCGTACCCGGTCGTCCCACTCCGTCATCATACCGTACTTGAGCATTGTCTCCATCCCGGCAATAGCCGCCCTGAGGTTCACACCGATCAGCGGGATGCCGGCCAGCGAAACAATCAGATCGGCATAAATTATGATCCCTTTATCCAGTACCCTGTCCAGCAGGTCGACCAGTGTTGCGTGACCGTTGCGTGTCGGTTCCATATGGCTCCTTTTCAGCCCCTACTCACGAAACTATATGGAGGCCACGGTCCGATGAAACGCACAGAGAGATTATCGATGTTATTAATCGAGTCCAGGGCCTGCCCCAGGTCTTGAGATTTGTCGCGTTCAACCAGGCATGACACATTGAGGATCATCTGGAGGCCGTTTTCAGGTTTTTTGGTTTTTCCGATTTTGATCTCATCTACCAGTTGTTTGATGCGTCCGAAGAAGTCGCGGAAATATGCATCTGCGCTGGTCTCCATCTGCTGTTTCAGCAGGCCCTCTATCTTTTGCCTGTGCATATAGGCCAGGCCCTTTGATTTGCCGGCGATTTCGCCCTCCATCTTCTGGATCTCTTTGTTGGTCCGCATGATCTGCTGTGCCACGCCCTTGGGGTCCCAGGAGATTTGTACGCCGAATTCAACCTTGTTTTTAACCCGTTGCAGCACGTTTCTCAGCCCTTCATACTCGCCGGCCAGCCAGGCTACCAGGTTTTGCTCGGCGGAGCTGGCCGAAACCTCCTTGATTATGGTATCGAAATTTATGGGCAATACGTTGCCCCATTTCTCCCAGGCGGTTTGAATGACCCTGTCGTGAGCAATCACCCACGACTTTACCACTTCGGCGTCATCGGATTTATAGGGCTCGGCATTACATTTGTGCACAAGGGCGCAAATGTTTTTATAGGGGACGGTATAGACTTCGTTCTCCTCTATGCCGATCTTGCCCAGGTGCACGCTTTGAGCGGAATCGGCAATGCAATAAACGTACCTGCCCTCCTCAGGAGCCATGACCATATTATTTATGATTGTTTCAATAGTTTCCCTGTTCTGCATTTCAACACCTCTGCGCAGCCTGCTCGGCATGCTCGTTCCATTTCTCGGGATTCAACATATCGTTGAGGACGTCATCCACTATGTCGTCCAGTCCATCGCGTACCGACTTTACAGTCTCGGCAACTCCCTGTTGCTCCTTAATTTGCTCAATGGCGACGTCAAGATCCATCAAGGCCTCACCGAGCCGTTCAATCTCCTCTTCTGTCAGGTGTCCCCCTTCCATTCTTCTGATGGCCTGTAACTTGAGTGCATCGCGTATTATCTCGACCAGTGCCATCACCAGTCCCAGCACTCCCTGCTTGAGGTTTTTTTCATCGATATTAACAGTCATAGCTACAGGTACTTTCAGGCTTACTTTTTATTCAGGTGGACCTCGAGTATGCCGTTGCCGCATGTCACCTTCATGCTATCGGCATCCACGGCAACGCTCAGTTTTATCTTCTTGCGGTAATTCCTGCGGGATGCCGGCCTGGTAGTAAACGAAAACATATTATCAACCAATTTAATATCCAGGTCTATCAGCTCCACCCCGGGTACTTCGGCTATAATCACCACTTCATTCTCTTCCGTAAACACATCCACGGGTGGTTCAACTGCTTCCGGCGCCTCAGGCGCTTTAGCTTTGCCCCTTTTCTCCTGGGAGAGTCCCGAAGTGCCGATATGGTACTCACTTTCCCCACTCAGACTGCGGGTTTTGATGCTCCCCTTGATGCTCATCCCGCCCTTCTTCCATTCTTCGTCGCTCATCACCTCTTTTCCACCGGCTTTCTTCAATTTCTCCCGCAACTGCTCGAGATTCCCCTTGACCTCTTCCGGAGACGAGAGTAGTTTGCCTACGTCAATTTTCATCCCCAGAATATTCAGTGACCCTCCTATGACCTGAGAAATGTCCTGATCCTTGTCTTCTTTTTTCATATTACCTCCTATTTAGCCTCCAACGATGGATTCGACTCAATCAATCTGACGGATGAAGAAGCCGCGTTAATCTTCCTGGTTTTAGCGCTTAACCACCCGCACCACGGGCAACCCGCATCCATCAACTCTTCCACCGCTACATGTTTGCTGCACTGCGGGCAGGTCTCCTTACCTACCAGGGCCTGCTGCCAGGCAGGCGTATTCAAATTGGTGCCGGAGGGAAATTCCAAACCGTATTTAGCGGCGGTCTCAAATGATGCAAGGGCAGCCCTGATCCTGATGCCGAGAAGTTCGACGCCTGTTACCGATACCGCAATATCCGCGTTGATAACCAGGCCCTTATCCAGTATTTTATCTATAACATCTGCCAGAGTTCCTTGTGTGTCTCGCTGTGCCTGCAATGCCATGATATTACCTCCCTCGTTCTGCCTGTTGAAATCAGAGTATGGAGCCTACAATTTTGCCCAGCAGGGGTGTCCCGCTGGATCGACCCATGGGGCTTAAAAGATAACCCGGTCTGCCCGATGCCATCATGCGGTTGGGATTTTCCAACCTGTGGTAAATGCCCATCGCCATATAAGTTTTTCCCCTGGCTTCCAATTCCCCTGCCATGCTGAATAGCTGCTCATTAGCAAGGTATGCTTCCTTGGTTGAGGGGAAATCTTCCACCAGCTTGAAATACATATCTAATGTCTGGTAAATTTTCCCGCTCTTGTGCAAAGTTTTTGCTGTAGCCAGTATTGCGGCCGCCAGCTTTGACACATCCTCTGTGGCCCCGCTATGGTCGATCGCGGCGACGGGTTCGTGTAATTGTTCCGTTCTGGGTTTTTCTTTCAATTCATGACTGGGCATGCTGACCTCCTTTTAGCACTTCCCGACTGGCGCCGAACAAACTCCCTGTTTATTACTGCGGTAAAGGGATTGCGCCAGCATGTCCAGCGCTTCCCTGTTATTAACAGGCCTGGTAAATAATGGTACAGAGACGATATTATGCCCGGCAAATATTGTGTGTATGCGGGCGATATATTTCTGTTGCTCTTCCTCTCTACGGGAGCAAAAGGGGCATTCTACGGGCGGAACAACCATGTTGACAACAATATTTGACGAAGGTATATGCAAGCTTTCAAGTGAGGCAGCCAGGTGCTCTGCCTCAGCCACGGCCATGGCCTCAGGGATGGTTATCATGACAAATTCAGTCGAGCCGGGATCATTAAGCGTCTTAATTATTTCCCTGATCTCGCGGGATAGTTTTACCAGGCGTGCCGAAGCGTCGTGGAACCTGCCGGAGCCCAGGCCCTTGTACTTAATTAAAATGTGGAAAGCCTGGTTGAGCCATTCCCTTACCAGGTGGGGAAGCTCAAGCAGCCTGACCAGGTGGCCTGAAGCCGGTGAATCCAGGATAATGAGGTCATACACACCGGTATTAGATAAATCTAAAATCTTGTTGAGGGCCATCAGTTCATCCAGGCCCGGGGGAGTCATGGTAAACAGCTCCTGAAAAATCTGCCGGTCAAAAGCCATGTCCATACCCTGGCCGAGGAACCGGTCGAAGGCAGCCTCGATATCATTTTTGAGTTCCAGTTTGAGGGACTCAAGCAATGCTGCCCCATCGATCTCTATGGCATCAAGGTTACCCAGGCCTTCGATTGCCGTTAGCTTATCCCCGATGGTAAAACCGAAAACATCCGAGAGTGAATGCGCCGGGTCGGCGGAGAAAATGAGCACCTTGAGGTCCGGCCTGGATTGGGCCATGTGTAACCCGCTGGCAGCGGCGATGACGCTTTTGCCCACACCACCTTTGCCGCCGAATATTATGAGTTTACTACCGTGTAAAACCAATGCCCCGGCATCATCGCTACCGGAGTCGTGCACAGTATTCAAACTTCTTTGCGGTGTAGTGGCTTGATAATGGCTGTCTTCGAACAGTGGCCGGGCATACTCAATCAGGCGCTGCTCCCCCCTTATTTCGTAGGGGAACAAAGGCATCATGATAAGGTTGAGAGACTTGAACCTTTTTCTGATATCGTCAAGGTTTGCCTGTTGCGCCTGTTGTGAAGCAGAACAAATGGGACATGCGCTCGATTGCACAACCCGGTTGACAATCAGGCTGTGCACAGGGACAGCGTCCTTATTAAGCTGGCCCACCAGCCGTTCCACTTCGTCAATGCTGAGCGGTTCAGGTATGGTCACGGCGACAAACTCGGTTGTTTCACGGTTGGTGAGAAGCGCCTGCACCCGCCGCACATCATCCCTCTGACCATCAATAAAATTATCGCAGGCATCTTTTCTATATCTGCCGGTCATGGCTTTTACCATGTACCTGTGTTTATTCATGAGCATATCCATGAGATCGATCCACTGCGCCATCTGCCGTGGCAGAGAAAGCAGTACCTTGGTATGGGCGGTAGGCGCCGTATCCAATATAACAAGGTCGTATTCAGCGGATTTGAGCAGGTCTGCTATATGGACTATGGCCATGATTTCATCCAGGCCGGGCAACGAAAGGCTGAAGAACTCATCGATATCCTGTTTGTCAAAATAAGTTGCCCGTCCCGTGATCTCTTTCATAACGGCGCCATAGCGTGCCTTATAATCCCCGAGCAGGTCGGCGGCATTTATTTCAAGGCTCCACAGGTTAGGTTTAACCGGCGCCGGCAGATTGGAAACGGCGGGGATATCGAAGCTGTCGGCTAACGAATGGGCGGGGTCAACCGACATCACCAGTATCTTGCGCTGCGGAAGGGCTTTGCTCATATATAATGCCGTAGCTGCAGCAGAGGTCGTTTTGCCACAACCCCCTTTCCCTCCGAAGATAATGAGCCTGTAATTTTCGTTAACAGTCAACATGGTTACGCCATCTTATATATTTCAGCAGTTTGCCCTGTAATTGCCTCCTCATTTTCCCTGACTATGCAATTTACTTGTCCCCATCCACGACTCCACCCCTCAAGCGCATGCCCTTTCTTTCAAAACTCACCAGGCTGCCCGTGTTATCCAGCAGGACCTCGTAATCTCCGATAAGATCTGTCGCAGAGGGAATCTTGGATACTTCAAGGACGTCGAGTCTGGCATGCCATCCCTTCTCGTCCTTATACAGCCTGGTTACCGCCTCCGGCTTCCTTCCTATGACCTCCGCCAGCTCACTTTTCATTTTTTCTGCGACTTCTTTTAAATTCATAATACATAGCCTCCGGCATGCTCAATTTGTGACCACTACTGCTGTTCTGCTCTTTCCTCTTTCAATTCCCTGATGTCGTTCAAGCGTTCCAGGAGAATGCCCTCCTGTTCGTCGTATTCTTCCTCTGTGATCTCATCCATCTCCAGGCGCATCTGCAATTCCAGCAGGTCGCTCTTTACGCGGTCCTCATCCAGCATTTCATCTTCGGCCTGCTCCTGTATTTTCTTTGCCATCCAGATAATAGCGCGCATAGGGCCAAACGCGGGCGCAACAAGTAAATCAACCAGGCCGTTGCCGGTGCTCAGGCTATCGTCTGACACTTGCTTCACCCTCCCGAATTTCATTCCAGTTAATTACAAGGTTTACAAAATTATAAGGCGGTGTATCATGCCCCACATACTTGAAAAGCAGCCTGTGGCTAAGTTGTTCATCCAGTTGAGAGACAGCCCGGTCGAATTCGTGCTCCTTCTTTTTATCCACCAGGAAAGCCGCGTTCATTACCATTTTGTCGGAGAGAGTATCATTTTCGCGCGTATCGACAGCCAGACCACTTAAGACTGCGATCATTTTTGCAGCTTCTTTGCCCCTCTTTTTTTCAAGGGCCTCCTTTATCATTTCGCCCAGGCGTATGCGGTCGAAATGTGTTGCCTCCGGCGGTTTGCCTGCAAGTGAATCGCGCATTCTCCTCAGGTAAGGGTCCCCTTCCATAATCTCGCTGAAGATCGCCGGCGCATCCCGCCAGAAGGCCTTGACGCCCAATTCGACTTTGCCGTCCATCTTATCCAGGAGGTCAGTGAACTCATCATATCTGTAGGAGAGCAGCTTTTGAAGCTCCCGGACGGGAGTAGACGAGTCACTTACAGTTCCAAATCTGACCGGCAGCACCGTAAACTCATGCATAACGCCTTCCTGAACTTTTTCGTGTGCTATCATGTTTTTGCGGTTGTTATCATATCTATTGACGTTCGAATCGCTGACAACAGCGGCGATACTACGGTGGCATACCGTGTACACTGGGTTGGCTGTAGCGCCGATTGCCGTACAGTCGAAGCCGCGGCTTGCGCTGCAGCCGATTATGCAATAGATATATTTTGCAGAGTCATCCATGGTTACACACCTACCAGTACCTGTGAATCTCCGAAACAGGCTTCCGTTGCCTCTCTGTCATGGTTGGGGCGATTGATACTGATCAAGAAATCGCCCTTCGTCACAGCTTGAGCGCGGCGCCAGGCTACAAGCAGATCCGACGCCTGGCGCAACGTGATGAAACTTGCTTTGGCGTTTTGGCCGCCGGGATGGCTGTCGGGATGGATGGCGGCGGCAGCGTGCCGGTAGGCTTTCTTAATATCTGATTCGGAGTAGCCTTGCTCCAGGCCAAGCAATTTCACGGCTTGCTCTATTTTGGCGCTATCTACAGTTGACACTTCAACGGTGGCGAAGCTATAGGGCGGCAATGGTCCGATGATATGGAAGTCTAACTGGTTGTTAAAATAATCATTTAGCTGATTTACGGCGTTATCGAATGCGTCCGATTCCCGCTTGTTGATAAGGAAAGCGATATTGGTCACCAGGTCGTCGGATATGAGTGGATTGACCTGCCTGTCCACGGCCAGTTTGTCGAGGAGCTCAATGATGCTCTTCCTGTAGCTCATGCGCTTCCTATCCATGGCAGCCTTGACCATTTTCCCCAATCTTATCCTGTCCTCGACAGATACCGGCCCTCTGCCGGCAAGCTCGTTGCGGGCCTGGCAGATATCATCTTCAGCGCTGATATCGCGCAGCACTTTTTGTGTATCCCAGCGGGCGGCAACTTCATATTCAACCTTATCCCGCATATTTGCCAGCTCTGAAGAAAACAATTGCCTGCCCTGGGAGAGCAACTGGAGCACTTCCCTGTCGGTAGCAAGAATGGTGCCGAATTTAACCGGCAGAACATCGGCCTGCCGCATAATTTGTTCCACAGCCTTCTGGTGCTTGAGCAGGCATCTGATAATATCTTCTTTGGGCAGGGAGCTTATTTCGATGTTGGGGCAATCGCCCACCACCGCGCCCAGGCCGTTATGCCTCAACAAATAAACCGCCTGCGCGGTCAATGTTTCCTCAGTATTAAGTATAATAGTCCGGTAAGTGTCTACGATCCCGTAAATATATTTCCTGGTCATAGCGCCCCCTTTTAACCACTGCCATTGCCAGCTCAGCATTCAAAACCTCATCTTACCTGTTCAAAACCTCATAATGATGTCGCCATCCTGCTATCCGGTGCGAGCGGTGTGGCAATGCCTTTTATCCTGGTCCCGCATTTCTCGCAAAAAATCCTTACAACATGGTTTTCCCGGCCGCATTTTGGGCAGACCGTGATCCACTTCCCGCTTATTTTTCTCCTCTTGTAAGACCTCACCCGCGCCTCCTCTGGCTTTTCACGCCTGTTCCTTTTGCCTTTCCACCCACTGCATAGCTTCCCGCTCCAGGGCGGTCAAACGCGCATTTGAAGGGCGCTTGCCACGCATCCTGGCCCGTTCCACAGCCATAAAGTGGCGCGCCAATGCGCAAACGCCCGTTAAATTCGTTTTACGAATCACCCGCTCCCTTTTACAGGCTTGAGGCAACGGGTAAACCTGCTCCCCGCCTGGCTGCTCATTTATTTCCATTTCATGCCGATGTCCTGATTAATAACGCAGGGACATTTTCTTCCAATTGCCCTCAACCGGCTTTTTATCGTTTGCATGCGGGTTATCCCCGTTATCCCCCACATCGGTTGTGCCTTCCGGCTCATTCCTGTTTTTCAACTTCTCCATGGCCTTATCAATGTCAGCCACCCGCTCATGGATAATTCTTTGCTGATGTCCCAGCATCATCTGCTTCGTCTCTAACCTTTCCTTTTCCTTATTGAGCAGAAACAGGTCTAAATGTGTCGTGCCTTTAGGATGGGGTCTACAGTGAATGTGCGCGCTGCTTGCAGTTCTTAAATCCCTCAGACCCCTGGCGTTGGTAATATCTTTCATTTTTGCTACTCCCGTTGTTTAAAAATCTAACTGAGCCGTCTGCCTGATGAAAGCTCATGCCGTTACCGGATAAACACTCTCAGCAATACTGATCGATCAACCTGTTAATCACCTCTCTGACTTTGGCTGATTGTGAATTATTGCCCAGCCTGGATGATTCCGAGGAGAGGATATCGGCGCAGAGCTGCCTGAAGTCCGGGTCGGCGGCGTCGGCCGTACCCCCCAGGAGCCTGAGCGTCTTGCCTATCATAATGCAGCCCCGGCAGGTTGGAGCGAATTCACAGACGCCCGACTCCCTCAGGCTGCGCACAATGAGCACGATTTTCTCGGCATCCTGCAGGTCAAGGCCTGTCTTGGAAATAGTGATTGCCACTTCAGTTTCCATGTCAAAATGGTCCAGGTCCAGGGTTACCATCCTGTCCCTCAGCGCGTCCTGGCTGCGATAGACACCGGCGTACTCCTCCGGATTGCTGGTAAAAATAGCATTGAATTGAGGGTGTACGCTGACGTAACCATCACTGTCCCTGCCGGTTGGCATATCAAGCATTTTTTCTTGCAGGACAGAAAGAAGCACATTGTTGGCCTCAGGACGAGAACGGGTAAACTCGTCGTATACCATGCTAAACCCGTATTTACATGCCACCGTAAGGCGGTTATCGACCCATTTGCGGTCCATGTCCTCCTCGGTTTTGAGCACAGAGTGTATGAAGTTATCGATAACCTTCCTTGATCTATACCCGTTCTCGCTGCCAACCAGGTCGGAAGTACTGAACTGGTCATCCCCGTGTATGAGTACGACGGGGCGGCCGAGTTTACTGGCGAGGTGAAAGGCCAGTGTTGTTTTACCAGTCCCCGAATTGCCCCTGAAATGGACAGGGAAGCCGGCAGCAATATAAGCCAGCGAACGTTCCACTATTCTCCTTACAAAAGGAGTCTCTACGAAGTTGGGCAAAGCGCATGGTTCAAGTAAAGTTGCCGCCATCTCTGTTACCATTTTCTCACCTCAATTGTTTACTGTGTGCAAAATCATTGTGACAGTATGCTAAATAGAGAAGTACTTTTTGCCGCGCTTCTTTATATTGGCAGATTTCACCAAACCGTTGGTCAGGTCCTCTATTTTCTTCTTCCCGATTTGGAACTCCTTATCAAGCTGGCCGTTATCAATTCCATCAGGGCTATTGGCTATAAACTCAAAGATGGCGCGGCTGAGCTTTGAATCGGGCAGTACCGCTTTATTTTTAGCGCCGTTGACCCGTGGCGGGGTTGCCGTTGTGGATCCACGCCTGGCCAGCATGGCAGCCGTTAAGTCATGCCATCCGTCAGAGTAGCCTCCGATTTCCACCCGCAGCTCACTCATCATTGCCGCGGTACTGGCCTGTCTCTTTTTCTCATAGGCTTTCCTCTTTGGCGGGACGGCAGAGAGCGTGCGATTCAGTTCTTTGCTCATCTTTATACGGTCTGCCTGTTTTTCCTTTAGAAAAGAAACTACAGCAGCCTGGCGCCTCTTTTCGGCGGCCTGGCGCTGTTTATCCTCGGCCTGGCGCCGTGCAGAGTCTTTGCCGGCCTGCTGCACCCGTCCGCTATCCTCAGTTGACAGGTTATGGAACAGGCTCTTCCTCTTCGCTGCAAGCTCATTCCGCAGCGATTTCAGGGTGGCTCTTTCCTTCGATACCAGGGTTGCCACGCTCTTTCTTATTGGCTCTAAATCAGCCTTTCTATGTGAAGTTGACACATCTGCCTCCTTTCTACGTCCAACGTCATCTTTCCGCAAACCTGCAAGCTCTGCCCTGCGCTGGTCGTACGAATTGATAATATCCTGTGCCACATTACTCATTACTTCCTTCATCGGATTACCCTCTCCCTTAAAAAATTTTACGCTGTGATTTCCGTATCCCGGATATTACAACCTTTCTTCCTGATATAGCCGGCCCGAGGGGGGAGGGGTTGGGACGAAACAACACTAACCGGGCCCTAAATTGACGACTTCCAGGATGCCCCCTTGAGAATTGATGTTATACTAGGCTGCAGCTGCAGTCAGACCGACAGCTTCAGCATACTTCAGGTAAGTATCAACGCCGGCCGCAACAACCCTGGCCTCAATTGCCAATATCTCAATCCCTACCAGGCTTACACGCACCCACGCATCAACTACTAAACCTTTATCAAGTATTCGGTCGACTACCTCGACCAGGCTGGACGATGCCATTGATTTTTCTACTGCCATTACCATTACCTCCATTGTTTAATATATGTCAGCGGCGATGAGAAGAGGCCCCTCCCCCGTACCCAAATCCCACGGACATCAACACTCTAAGGCATGGCAGGCTGATTGACATCACCCTTTTAGTTAATTGCAGCGGCACCATGCGGGTAGGAAGAGAGAATTATTGACCCACCGCCGCCACACCCTGTTACCCTAACAGGCCACCACGAAAGTGCTAATTATAAGGGGCTATAGGATCATGGACGGAAAAAAGCGCGGGGTATCGCCGGTCAATTATTTATTTTGGGGACGCCTTAAAGGGGACCAGGCCGGTGCGCACGGCTGTGACGGCTGCCTGTGTCCTGTCAGACACATCTAACTTTGCCATTATGGATTGCACATGTTTCTTTACAGTGTCTTCGCTTATACACAGCGCCGTGCCTATTTCCCTGTTGCCTTTTCCCTCGGTTATCAATACGATGACATCGAGCTCGCGCTGCGTGAGATTCCCATGGATAACCTTATCCGCCGTTTTAGCTGCCGGCGCAAGGCTTGTTACGTCGCTCACATTGAGGAAAACTTCATGCATTAAGCTTGCCTTGATCAGGATTCCTCCGCTGTTGACGGCCCTTATGGTATGCAGTAATAATTCGATGGAAGCATCTTTTAGAAGGTACCCCCCGGCGCCGGATTTTACGGCTTCTATTACATATGCATCGTCGTCGTACATGGTGAGCATGATAATCGAAATGGTTGGATAACGGCTCTTAAGTTCCCGCAATGCCTCCAAGCCACTCATTTTTGGCATATGGATATCCAGTAAAATTACGTCCGGGCAGTATTCTTTGGCTTTCTCAATAGCATCCAATCCGTCTTCAGCCTCACCAACGATTGTAATGTCCTCAGAAGGAGCCAGCATTACACGCAATCCCCGGCGCACTACCGGATGATCATCCACCAGCATTACCTTAATCGGTGCATCTGTAACCATAATGTTATACTCTCCCATCAAAGGGTATCTTTATCATTACGCTGGTCCCCTTTCCACGTATGCTCTCAATGTCCATGGTTCCCTGTAATAACTCCGCCCTTTTACGCATGCTTATAAGCCCTATCCCTTTTTTCCCTGCTATATCAGGGGAATCTTTATCGAAGCCTTTACCATGGTCCTTAATCAATACATTAATATATTGCCCGTCATTTTGTATGCTGATATCGACCCCGCGGGTGCGTGTGTGCTTTTTTATATTGGTGATGGCCTCATGTATGATGCGGTAGAGGCCGATCTCTATAGCCGGGGGATATCTCTGCGCAGAGGCGTCGAAATTGATCTTCCAACCGTTGTCCGCCTCGATCCTGTGTATCTCCTGGCTGAGGGTAGGGATAAGGCCCAGGTCCTTGAGCGCCGCCGGCTGGAGGCTATTGACTATCTCCCTGGATTCCTGGATTGCGTGCTTCATCTGAGCTTTGGCTTTACCGATCAAATCGGCATCAGGAGAGTTTGCCGGCAAATTGGATTCCATTCCCTGTAAATACTGAAAAGCCGCTGCCACGGTCTGAGCTACGCCGTCGTGTACCTCAAGGCAAATGCGTTCCCGTTCAGATTCCTGCGCAGTGATTGTGTTCTCGACAAGCCTGTGTAATTGTTCTACCAATTCCCTGTTTTTCTTTTCATTCTCCAATAGCGCAGCTTCAGCCTGCTTGCGCAGGGTGATATCGCGGGTGACAGCAAGAAGGGATATTATTCTCCCCTCATCGTCACGTTCCGGCACAATGCGGGTCTGAAAGTATTTTAGGCCTGAGGGCAAAGCAATAGCCTGCTCAACCTCCTGCTCCTTGCCTGTTTTGAGGGTTAGCCTCAACGATTTATCCACGAACTCAGCCAGCCCGGTTGGCGCACCGAGCTCCTTGGGCGTTTTTCCAATAAGTGTGCTCAGGGGAAGCCCAAGACTTTGTTCCACGGCTTTATTACAGTAGAGGTAGCGCAGGCCGGCATCTAAACGCACGATCATATCAGGAACGTTTTCAACCAGGGTAGAAATCTCTCGCTCACTTTTGCGCAGCGCCTCTTCCGCAAGCTTGCGTGTGGTAATATCCTGCCCCTGGGCAATAGTGGCTATGATTGTCTCGCCATCTCCGGCATATATTACGGCCGAATTCCAGAGGACAGTGTGCTCAGTCCCATCGGTATGTAATATGTTTATTTCCACAGCTTCCCAGCGTTCTCCGGCAAGTGCACGCTTAACAAGGGACATGGACTCAGCCCTCTTATCTGAAGGGAACAGGATACTCAGTTGCTTACCCATAACGTATTCAGATTTCAGCCCCGTCAGAGATTCAAAAGCGCGGCTGAAACGTGTGATACGCAACTTTGGATCCCACACTATGATGGGTGCATTGGCATGCTCTAACAGGTTCTCCAAATAATCTTTGGCCTGACGCAGTTCTTCTTGTACTTGTCTGCGCTGGGTGATGTCGACCAGCAGTGCTGTGACGCCTACGATCTCTCCATTTTCATATATGGGTCGGCTGGACGTGCGTACAAACATTATCCTGCCGTCTTTATCCAGCACGCGGGATTCCCACGGTTCCAGTTGCCCGCATAACAGGCGGTTGAAACTGTCCAAAACGCCGGGCAGGTCATCCGGGTAAACAAACGGGGTAAAAGGTTTCCCTATTAAGTCATTGACCTTGTACCTGGTAATGCGCTCAATGGCCGGGCTGATATAGGTTATATTTCCCTTGGTGTCCAGTATGTACAGGACATCGTTGATATTCTCTACAAGCGTACGGTATTTTTCTTCTGATGCTTTCAGCGACTCCTCCGCCCTTTTATATTTATCAATATTCTGAAATGTCCCAATAAGTTTTACTACTTTACCGCCGCTGTAAACGGCTTTTCCAAGCGACCGTACCCAAATCTTATCTTTGCTGCCCGAAGGAATGAAAAGGGATTCAATATCATAAGGTTCGCCCGTTTCCGCAATTTTCTTCAATGCTGCCGCTACAACTGGCCTGGATTCGGGCGCATAGAAATTCAGGGCTTCTTCCAGCTTCGGCTGATATCCCGGCTCGACTTCGTGGATGCGACCGACCTCTTCCGTCCAGGAGACCTGATTGGTCGAGAGGTCAAGCTCCCAACCACCGACCTTTGCCATTTCGCCGGTTGATTGAAGCAACTCCTCGCTTGTCCGCAGTGCTTCCGCGGCCCGTTTTTGCACGGTTATGTCAATAAAAAACCCCGACGTACAAATAGGGCGCCCCGTTTCATCAGTAACCATGTTTGCCGATAGCCGTACATCGAAGAACGAGCCATCTTTTCTCCTGGCAGTAAGTTCACCTCTCCACTCACCACTTGCGCTCAGAGCTTCGAGTATTTCCCCGGCCTTTTCCCGTGTTTGCCAGAAGTTTACAACTGGTTCTCCCAGGATTATTTCATTTTTACTATAGCCCCACATTTCAAGGAAAGCAGGGTTCACATACTCAAGGTTGCCTTTCCGGTCTGCCAAAGCAATAGCCTCTATGGATGAGATTATGACATTATCCTTAATTCTCAGCGTCTTCTCTGCCTGCTTGAGCCCGGTGATATCATTAAAGTTGCCCAGCACCGCCTGTCTTCCCTGGTACATGACGGAGGTAACTGACTCGACGACCCATTTCACTTCCCCGCCCATGGTGGTTAATCTGAACTCATATGGAATTTGTCTTTGGCCCTTGAGCATGCTAATGGCGCTGATCCTGGCTGCGTCTCTATCCGCAGGTAAAATCAGGCTTAAGGAGGGCCTACCCAGGAGCTCGCCCTTGGTGTAGCCAGTTACCTCGTCAAATCTTGGATTGCAGGCTAATAATTTACCATTTTGTGTGATATATATTCCTACGGTCGAGCTATTCAGCAGCGCGTCGAATAGCTCTTGCCAACGTCTACGCTCTATGCCGTTCCACTCAATTCTCTTCTTACTCCCTCGCAGTTCTTCCACATGTTCCTTTACCACAATCTCCCAGTCCTGGCAGCGCTTTCTCTGTTCTTCTTCCAATTTTTTATAGCCGGTGACGTCCCAGGATACGCCCAATAAGCCTGTAACGTTGCCGTCGCTGTCCCTGACAGGCGTCTTGACCGAATGGATATAGGTAACCTCTCCTTTAAGTGTATGGCTTGTTTCTATTTCCTCCGTCAGGCCTGAATCCATGATCCTCACATCGTCAGCACGGCGCTTCACTGCCAGCTTTTTGGGGAAGAGATCGTAATCTGTCTTGCCGGCTATTTCGTCAATGTTGATTTTAAGATCCGTAGCCATATTCTGATTACAGGATATGTAGACTGAGTTTTTATCTTTAAGGTACATTTTTTGCGGCAGGTTCTCAATCAGCATCCTGTAGATGGTTTCACTGGAAATATGTTGCCCGGCGGGACGCGTGGATTTTTTAGCCGGGGCGGGGGCTTTTGGACGGGAGTTTCCCGCCGGTCCCTTCTTAGTATTGCCATTGCGTTTGACTTTAACTGCCATATGTCCTCAGTCACACATCTTCAAACTCGAACCTGCCGGTTTTGAAGAGCTCCAGGCAGGCGTCCACCACGTCGGGATCATATAGTTTGCCCCTGCCGTTTGAGATCTCTTCCAGTGCCTTATCAATGCCCATGGCGGGCCGGTACGGGCGGTATGAATACATGGCTTCAATCACGTCTGCTACCGCCAGTATTTTTGCTTCCAGTAGTATGTCCTTTCCCTTCAGCCCGCCGGGATAACCTGAACCATCCAGCCTTTCATGGTGCTGCAAGACGGCCTGCGCGACAGAACAAGGGAAATCCATGCCTTTCATAATATCGTAGCCGTTCTGAGCATGGGTCTTTATCAAGCCAAATTCAATATCAGATAGCCGTCCTGGTTTACTGAGGATGTCTGAAGGAACATTTATTTTACCGATATCATGGATTACTGCCGCAATCTTGAGCTGATCGATTCGGGTATCCTCTAACTTCATTTCCGTAGCTATGGCGAATGCCAACCTGGCCACTCTCTGCTGATGGCCCGCGGTGTACGGATCTCTCATTTCCACTATTTTGACCATAGTATCGATGGCGTCACTGAAGGTTTTCTTGAGGGATTCGTAGCTTTTTGCGAGTTTTCCTTCGGCCTGCTTGCGCTCGGATATATCGATACCGATACCTAAATTGGATCCTTCGGCCAGCGGCACGTTGATCCAGGCAGTATCGAGCAGGCGCTCGTTTCGCGCCCTTGTCTGAAAATCACCCCAGGTACTCGCTGAAGAGGCGATGAAATCGGCCACATATTTCCGGTATTCCGGATCGGGATAAAGCTCCGCATGCACGTCGGTTTGCATCACCTCCATGATCGACCAGCCTAACGTGGACTGCCAGCACCTGTTGATCCACTGGTAGCTTCCCTCCCGGTCTAAGTAAGCGATCATTACAGGGATGTTATCGAGGATGGTCTGAAGCACCTCTTTCTCCTGCCCCAGCGCTTCCTCCTCCTGCTTGCGATCGGTGATGTCGCTGGCAATGCCGACAAAAGACGTACATGTCCCATCAGCATTAATTATGGGCGCCGAGTTGGTGTTATGCCACCTCCACTCTCCTGCTACGTTCTTCACCCTGTATTCGATGCTTGAGGGTTCCAGTGTCTCAAGGACAGATGCCAGGAACTTTTCACATCTGGGAATGTCATCGAGGTGCACAAACTCCTGGAATGGATGCCCGACAACAGCATCGTAATCATGTCCCAGGAGCTGTTTCCAGGCCGGCGAAACAAATGTCATAATGCCCTGCGTATCTATCTTGTAGATGATGTCATGGCTGGTCTCGACGAGCAGACGATACTGTTCCCTGGAGGCCTGCAATTCCTCTTGAGTCCGGCGGAGCTCCTCGTTCCGCGTCTCAAGCTCTACCTGCTGCACCCGCAGCTCACTCAGCAGGCCCCTCCCTGCCTCAGGTGTCAGCGCCTCCATCTTTTTGTGCATTTCTGTGCCGTTCTTAACGGTTGTTTTCTCCGTCTGCCTGCGCAACCCGCCATCTCTATTTTTTGAATCACTTTTTGAGGTCATGCAAATGCCTCTTCAAGGGAAGACCGCACACTTACCCTTCATATACGACCATACGACACAACAACTGGCTAAGCAGCCGCTGAAAGCATGACTTTGCCTCATTAACCCTGTGCTATACCTATATGAGCCAGTCTACCCCCCCCCACTACCATTGTCAATACACTTTAGAGTGCACTTTAGGGTAATAATATGAAAAGTCGCAGTGTAAATCGCACAATCAATAGAGCCAGGCAATTGCCGCGATTATTGTAGACCTGTACTTTGTTTTTACCCTGGATTTGGACAATAAAAAAGGCGGGGCCTTTCAGCCCCGCTTAATTATTTAACCTCGTATGACGCCGTCTGGCCATCTCTACCTATGGCTGTGATAGTGACGTCCTTCATGCCCGGTGGAATTCCGATAGAGTGAAGCGTACTGTATTCCGGCTCCAGTGGGCTCGTGTAACACATCGTGCCCGCGCAGAAGCTCACCTTGCACTGGGCATCCTGGTTGGTCTCCCAAGACAGGCAGGCACAACCACAGTCATCAACTATCTTGACGTTGGTAATGGCCAGTGGTGCGCAACTGGAAAAAAGAAGGGCTGCCAGTAACAGCAGCCCCCATATTCTTTTCATGGCCTTACTCCTTAGAGAAGTTTGGCGTAGTCCCAGCCGACCTGTGTGGGAGTAAAAGCACCGCCGCCATAGATCGACCAGTCCACGGTTTTGTCCGTCAGCTGGTTAAGGCCGTCCTGGGCGGTGTAGAGATCATTGAAGTAGGCCACCAGGTTGCGCAGATCCTCAAATGTTTTATCTGAGCAAAGCAGGTTATTGGCTTTCTCGTATTCCTTTTTGAGCTGAAACATGTAGCTGTGCTGGTTGCCGGCCTGGGCCGGTGTAGGAACAACATCAAGCTTGGTGTGGAATTTGAAGGCCTCGATGAATAGCTCGACACCTTTATCAACGAATCGTTTGGCTTCATTTATGCGGAGTTGGCGCGGGACATCCCGCAGATCGAAGTGGGCGATATAAGGCCAGAAATAGAAAGCTCGGGAAAGCGGGGTGATCATCTGGCCATCACTCTTGATAGCGCCCTCCGCAGCGGTGATGTACTTGGCCAGGTCTGCAGGCTGATAGGTTTCCACTTCTGCAGCCGTCACGATTGGCGCTGCAACTGGCTGGGCTGCAACGCTATCAGCTTTTGGGGATGCTTCCTGGGCCATGATAGCCTGTGCTTTGGCCTCGACTGCTGCCGTCCTGGCCTTTTCTTTGTCGATGTTGCCCTGGACGATGGTATAGACAATGCCGACCAGGGTAATTAGCACCGGGCCCAGGATATCCACCAGGAACTGTCCGATGGTCTGTGCCTTAGCCGGGTCCGTGATGAAGATGCCAAAAATGCCGGACGCCAGGGTCAAGAGGGTGATGATGATTTTTTTGTAACCATCCAAAGGGGTCGTGTCCATAGTTTTACCTCCATGAAATAGAAAAACCGCCCGGTAGAATATTTACCCGGCGGTATGAGTGAACGATTAAAACGGCTATCTCATCTGCACATGATTCACGAAAGCAATAATAAAGGCTACCATGGCAGTTAAGATTAACGGCACCACCCACACAGCGACCTTATAGAAGGCGTCTATTTTGGGAATAGCCCGGCAGGATTTGACCGCTTCACAGAGGAGGCTCGCGACAGCAACTCTCCATTCACCCTCGGTCATCTCGGTCGGTGTTTTGCCAAATCTTTGTTCCCAGTCTATGCCGTTATCTGGCATTGGCGTACTCCTTATTTATCCAGGCGTAATCTTGTTAATCCGCCCTTACTTTATCCTGATAGGTGTTATGGGTACGGCTCCTTCCTCGCTTCCCCAACTGCCCCAGGCCGGTTCCGTTGATAAATACTGGCGAAGGAATATCCAGTCAACAGTCAGTGTTTGGCCAGCGTCGTCCATATCGATATCAATATACCTGGCCGTTGCAGTCGGGTAATTGCCGGTAACTGCTGCACGTCCGTCAAGTATGAACCGGTCGTAGTTGGTGCCACTGATTGCATAGCGGCGCAGTTCCATGATGTGATACGAAGCCGTGTCAAAGGCCACACCCAGGCTTGGTTTGTGTATTGATGTCCCGTTGCCGGATTCTGCCGTGAAATAAGTGTCTCCGTGATAGAAGCGCAGCCCCATGGTCATCAGTTTCTCGTCGACGCTTCCCACAGTGCCAATGTAACCGAGCATCTTGAAACTTGCTTTAGAGGTGCTGAACTTTACCCTGGCGTGCAAGGCGTTGTTATTGGCGTAGGTTGACTTGCTTGTGATAAAACGGCGCGCACCAGTTAAAATAGCCTCACCACTGGAAATGGCCACGGAGCCACCGCTGCCATCTTCGTTCCACCGGTTAGTTGTATCAAGCAAAGCACCACTGAAGTCATCGCCAAATATGAAGGTACTCTGAATGTCGCTTGCCCCAGTTGCTCCGCTGTTGCCGTAATACATGTAGAACGTGGTATTGCCTGTACCGATGGAATCGAATTCGATCCAGATAGTAGCTAAATAGGATGTCCCGGAGGCTCCGGATGATTCGATACAATAATCAAGCAGTGTAATGCCGTCTGCCTTGGTAAACCTGATATCCTTGAAGTCATTCTCGCAGTGCCCGGCGCAGTCTACGTTCTCACCGGTGGCGCCCGAATCCTTGCCGACCAGTAGTTTCATCTGGTAATTGGTCACAGCCCCAGAAGCGCGGCTGAGGGTAATTGACTTGCGATAGGCCCAGCCAGTGAGCGGGAATATGGCATTGGCCGTAAATTCCCCCAGTATATCTGAGGAGATCACGGCACCGGAAGCATTGTAAATTCTCATTTACGCGTACTCCGCGCCGCTGATTACGTAGTCCACTTTAGAGGCGGTGGTCGTGTCTCCCTGTATCTTGTCGGCTGCCCCCATGGTCAGCGGGCTGTCAAAAACCAGGGAGTTGTTGGCCGCCAGGGATAGCGATTTGGGTATAATCCTTCTTGCTGTTCCCCCGGATTTGAGGAAATAAAGGTTGACGGTCTCCGTTGTAGTGTTGGTGTTGATCAAAACGATTGACCGGACAACCGTAGTTGTGGAAGCAGGTACCGTGTAGAGATCTCCGATGGAATTGGGTAGCTGCCCATTGCCAAGATTTTTAATCGTGAAGCTTCCCATGTTATATCCCTAACCATGTCAGTGTTTGCGCGGCTGTGTCAGCTCCGCCGGCGGCGTCAGCCCAAGATGGGTCTGCCCCGTTGCCGCCGCTGGTCAATACCTGTCCGGCGGTACCATGCAGCAATTCGGCGGGGCCGGTAGCATTTCGATAAATGATGCTGCCTCTTTCGGTCAATAGGGACTTCAGGATCACATCATCTTCAAAGGCTACTTTCTTCCAGGTGACTGCCATTTATTCCTCCGGCAAGGTTTTTCTCCAGTGTCGGTACATGTCATCGGCCAATTTGAACAATACTAGATAAAGGTCAGACGACTTGAGCGTGCCCGTGTACTTTTGTATGACAACGCTCAAGTCGTTGTTGCAATCGGCCATTAACTCGTCTTTGTCGGGGTCGGCCATTAGGCTACCGCTGTGCAAATGTAGGCGCAATTGTCATCGGTGTCGTAATAAAGTTTGCCCAGTACCGCGGTTGCCGGGGGTGAGGCTGAATTCTGCAGGCAGAAGTTGAGTGCCTCCTGGCCGTTGAACTCGACGTCTGCCGTGGGTTCCCCGAAGTCGCTGAGCAGTAATTCATCCGAACCGCTGTTCTTGTGGGTCGATGCGTGGTCTGCTACAGCTAATGTTGCAGGATCAACCCAGGCGGGTGTATCCGTGGAAACTTTTAACACGTAGCCGTCGGTCCCGATGCTCAGGATCGTCGCTGCATCGTTGGCTGAACCTACGATCAGGTCACCCTTTGCCGCGATGATAGACTTGAGGAGTACATCCTCCTCGAATGCAATTTTCTTCCAGGTTGCTGCCATTTGTCATTCCTCCTTTACTGTAATTGGTTAAGGTCGCTGTCCCGTTTCAGGACTTTGTCGCGGTATTCGCGTATCTGCTGTCTGACCAGGTCTGCTATGAATTCCCTCTGGTTTATGAAGCCCCGCATCTCGGATATTTTCCCCAGTTCCTCGAACTGCTTGCCGGTCACTGTTAATTCCATTGATAATTTGTCCGCCATATTCACCTCTTATCTTATATTCAAATTAACCTCGCTCCTATCGACCTTTCTCTCAAGAGCGGCTTGTTTGTTAATGAAGTTGATCACAAATGCCTTCAGATCAGGGAAACCCCGCAGTTTGGCGATGCCGTCCAATTCATCATAAACGGGAGCGGTCATGATGAATTTCAGTTCCACCTCCCTGCTCTCCGGCTCTTTGGCCATAACCTCAGGCTTGTCGGGTTCAGTATTCCATCCCAATCTTTTTCTCATGTCATCTCCTAATCGAACCAAATATATAATTCCTTTGAATCTGTTTTGCCGAATAGTTCCCCGTCCGATGCGGTATCGGGTAGCGTTGTCCCCGTTACTACGCCCTCCGCTTTATCCACCACCCCATCAATGTCAGTGTCATAGGTCGCGGTCTGCATATCACCATTCCCAGTGCCTCCGACTTGATCATCAACATACTTCTTGGTCGCAGGCTCATAATCGGCATCCGGTGTAAAGGCCGTGGTATTGTCCAGGGCGAGCGCCCTGTCTGCCGTGAGTATTTCAACATAGGTGGCTGCTATGAGAGTAGTAAATCCGGCAGTATCACCGTATGAAGTGCCGCCAGGGCCTGTGGCATAGGCTCTAATCCGATAGTCAGTAAGTGCCGAGAGCCCGGTGATTGCTTTTGTGTATGCTCCCATTCCATAGTCTCCATCATCATAAGCCACCGTGTCCGCAGTTGTCGGGTCACCAATCGTTCCCACCTTGTAACAAAAGCCTCTCCTGGTGCAATTTGCGCCGCCTGTATCTGTAATATTCCCGTTGCCGGTGCAAGTGGTCTTATCAATATCTCCTGGGGATTGAGTGGTAACAGTGGGTGCTGCCGTGTAATCTATCTCAACATAAATACCAGAGCAATAGAGATACGCCATAGACGAAACGCCACGCTGCCCTTGAATGGTCAATACCAGGGCATCTATGTCAGCCCATGTCCAGGCTGCTGACGTTTTTGGATTGGTCGTCC
>Ga0268281_1000496_pt1 | contig 29242 bp, 28 predicted proteins | sample saktaG_10_FD_190134 | JGI IMG/M metagenome (GOLD analysis project Ga0268281, IMG submission 190134) | Saline water microbial communities from Sakinaw Lake, British Columbia, Canada - sak_2011_5_24_50m | ecosystem: Environmental > Aquatic > Non-marine Saline and Alkaline > Saline ...
CCAGGATCATATTCAGGGACGTTAAGGTCCCGGAGGAGAACCTGCTGGGTAAGGAGAACAAAGGCTCGGAGATCTTCTACCACATGATGGTGCCGGAAAGGATGGTGGGCTATATCAACGGCTCGCGTGCGCTCCTGGAGATCGCTGCCCGCTATGCCAATAAAAGAAAGGCGTTCGGACAGCCGATTAGGAATTTCGAGGCGGTCAGCTTCAGGATAGCCGAGTGCATCACAAAGATAGACGCGGTCAATGCGCTGGCTTACGCGGTGGCGCGAACTGTCGACGAACAGGTCGGCACGGCAGGCTACCGCAGGAGGATGGTATCGGAGTTGAAGAGGTTCGCAACCCAAACGCAGTGGGAGATTGCCAACGAGACGATGCAGATACTGGGCGGCATCGGGTATACCAGGGTCTTTCCCGTGGAAAGGGCCGTGAGAGAGACAAGGCTCCTCCAGATATGGACGGGCACCAACGATATCCAGAACCTGATTATTCAGCACGAATTTTACAAGGAATTGCTGTCCAGGACGGTGGATGAGAGGAATATCGAGGCGGACATCCACCTCAGCAACGAGGAAGCAGCCGAGGAAAAGGTCTACGAATAAATAAGCTTCAGCCGCTGAAGGTTTTTCTCCATCTTCTCCAGCTCCAGCAAGCGAGCTTCAGTCTTCTTGAGCTCACCGCTGGAATTGTGCTCGTTATTGGACTAATTCCCTTTTCTTCGTTTTGTATGATCGGAGATCATAGGGACTCATTCAGGATTCCATCAATCGGCAATATTCTTTGCTTGGCCCTTTTCGACGGTCTTCGGGAAGTTTTTGCGGTTGACAGTAGTGGAATGCGACGTCCCTACCTTTAACAGGGAGACTTGGTCATCCTGTTGAACGCGCTTGTCTTTACCTCTGGCCACTGAATGGCCGGCTGCCTTTAACCTATTGGGTCTTTCTCTGTTACTATTGCGGATTTTACTAGATTTTTTTGATCTATCATTTGAGTGTTTATTTATGCCAGTGCCATTAAAATCCGAGATAGTACGGATCGCTTTTTCGGCAAAGCTTATATTTTCTCTCCAACGTGATAGAGTGAAATCATACACCAGACTTTTGTACATATAGTCCAATTCGCTATATGAATCCTTTCGAAACTTCGCATGCATTCGGCTTTGTTCCTGGTAATAGTGGTACTCCTGATAAGCGTTGACCACATATTGGTTCAATAGCTTGACTATGTCCTCCTTATCTGCAATATCACTAAACCACAGTATTGGTCCTATGCCATCACTGGCAAAATTTTCATATTTGTAGGTGGTAAGCCATTCTCTTAGCGTATCACGCCCCTTTTCGGTAATATGGAATACATTCTTTGTCGGAAATTTCTCTTGTTCTACGCGGTCAGCTTCTGCCAGTCCTTCCTCCAACATTGTATTTAGGTATCTGTATACAACATGCCGGGTCGGCCGCAGAGGTTTGAAGAATTTATTGGTAAGCTCATACCCTGTTGCTGGTGCGTAATACAGAAATCCTAGCAATGCAAATTTCAAGTTCATATTTCGTCTCCAGCTAATATCGTGCGCCAAAATTGCACATGTTGATCAAAGTTACTCAATTTTATCCGAATAATTTTAGCGTAAAATAGTAATACATGCAACTAGTATAGTACAGCAGATCGTCGATTATGTGATATTGACATCAGTGTTTTAGATGGTATAATGTACTACTAGTAACAAATGATACTAGTTGTTTGAGGGAGGCACGAAGGCTTTGGGCTTATTATTTATTGACGTTGACGCCATTCAGCAGGTCACTGCTGCAATTTCAAACAAGACTTTGGTAAGGCCATCGGGCGAACCTTGCAAATTCATGGCACACATCGTCTCACCTGGACTTTGCTATCAAGCTGATAAGGTGCGTCACTATTTGGCTATTATTTACGGCAACATCTCTTCGTGACTTTTTCGCGGGAGTTTCACTGTCCAGAATGTGTACAAGTACTTGTTCTTAGCAATTGGATGCCCAATAGCTTCCTTGCGTGGAAAATATATTCAATAAGGAGTGTGACAATGCAGACACTGGCAGATATACCAAGGAAATGGGCCTCACTCACACCTTCCAAGGAATGCGTGGTTTGCTACAGCTATGACGTTGAGAGGTTTACCTGGCGGCAGTTTAACGAGAGGATAAACCGGCTGGCAAATGGTCTTCTAAAACTCGGGTTTAAAAAAGGCGATCATCTCGCGATCCTTATGGAGAACTGCCACAGGTATATTGAGCTGTATTACGCCACATTTAAGACCGGTATTATTCCAGTTCCTCTAAATTTCAGGCTCAACCCCAAAGAAATACAGTACACAATCGACCATTCCGATTCAAAGGGCCTGGTTATTGGACCGGAAAAAGAATTGCATGAGATCCTGGATAAAATCAGGCCGGATTTAAAGAAAGTAAAAAAGTACATAAGCATTATTGAGCGGTTCCCCGGGATGGACCTGTACGAGGAAATACTTGCTCAGAATTCTCCCGAAGAGCCGCCGGTAGAAATAACAGAAGACGATATTGCTTTACTGATGTATACCGGTGGTACAACCGGGTTGCCCAAAGGTGCGGTATTGACACATAGAAATCAGGTCAACTGGATTATTGACGGGTCGCTTAGCGCATGTCTTGGCGGCAATACATACGCCGAAAATGACAGTACATTATATATCCTTCCATGTTTCCATATTTCTTACTGGCCAATCATACTGTATCACTTCCTCGGGTTGAAAGTGGTTATGGTTAGGCGTCCCGATATTGCAAAGATTATGGAGATCATTCAGAAAGAAAAGGTAACCCATATGAATGCTGTCCCGACAGTATATTTCTGGCTGGTAAACCATCCTGATCTTAAGAAATATGATCTCAGCAGCATCACTAATTTCGGTTGGGCTGGCGCCCAGTTCCCGTACGAAGTACTGAAAAAGTGTGTCGGGGTTTTTGGCCCTGTATTTACATCCGGATGCGGCGCTACAGAAGGCGGACCATGGGCCATGCTTTACAAGAAGGACCACGTCATAGAAGGTTCTGATCTTGAAAAGAACAGAATAAGGTCTATCGGCAAGCCAACTTTACTATGCGATATCAAGATTGTGGATGATGACGGCAATGAAGTGAAGCAGGGTGAAGTGGGTGAAATGATTGTCAAGACCAAGTCAACCATGAAGGAATACTGGAAAGATCCCGAGAAAACCAAGAAGGCAATGAAAGGCGAGTGGTACCATACCGGCGACCTGGGGTATTTGAGTGAAGATGGATATATCTACCTGAAGGAAAGGACAGCCGACATGATCAAAAGTGGCGGTGAAAGGGTTTATCCCAGCGAGGTCGAAAACCTGATATATAAACATCCGGCAGTTTCTGAAGTAACCGTGATTGGGGCGCCTGATCCGGAATGGGGCGAAAAAGTAGTTGCCGTCATTTATTTAAAGGCGGAATTCCGGGAGAAATACAAGGGCAAAGAAGATGAACTGAGAAACGAGATAAAAGAAATATGCCGTAAGGAGGTGGCCGGATACAAATGCCCCAAGGTCATTGATTTCAGCGACGAGCCTCTACCCAAAACAGCAGTGGGAAAACTGACCAGGAAAGAACTCAAAGAAAAATACAGGGCAGCCGCTGCAAAGTAGAGCCTATTGATAACGATTATTAATGTAAAGGAGTTTGAGATGTCGACTTAATAAAAATATGGATAAGCCAGGTACACAATAATAAATAGGAGATTGATATGGCAACAAAGGGACTATTTGATACGGTCCATATTAAGAATGTGGAGATTGCGAACAGAATAGCACTTGCTCCCATGAACATGACGTATTCTACGCAGAATGGATACGTGACACAGCAGGACATGGCCCACCTGGCACGCCGGGCGAAGGGTGGCTTTGGCATGATCATCACAGGAGCAGTACTTGCCACCAAGCTGGCTGCTCCATTCGTATTCCATCGGAATATGTATCTGTACGATGAATCATTTGTGCCAGGTTTGAATATGCTTACGCAGGCCGTCCATAACTTTGGCGCAAAGGTCTTCTGCCAGTTGAGTGTGGGCTTTGGTCGCCAGGGGCATGCGCTTGACGGTACACCGTCGCCTGCTCCTTCCCGCATACCACTTGAGGTACATCCGGAACTGGCGCCTAAGGGATTTTTGGACTACTGGTCTCGTGCACCTGGTGTAATAGCAGAAGTGTTGCACTTTGGTGTGCCCAGAGAAATGACCGTTGAAGAGATCAAAAATGAAATATATGAGTATGGCATGGCCTGCCGGAAATGTGCCTATGCCGGGTTTGACGGCATCGAAATACATGCCCCTCATGGCTACCTGGAGCACCAGTTCTTATCGCAGCGATCCAATAAAAGAACCGATCTGTACGGCGGTTCTTTAGAAAACAGGATGAGATTCCTGGTCGAACTGACACAAACTGCAATCGCAGCTGTGGGTGATACAGTGCCAGTTGGCATACGAATGAGTGCGCAGGAGCACATGCCTGACGGAATTACCATTGACGAGGTGAAAATCGTTGCCAAGAAACTGGAAGAGCTCGGGGTCGCTTATTTCCATTTGTCAGATGGTTCATACGAAGCGCTTGGCAATTTCTTTCCAGATTCGGTGAAAGATGTTGAACAACATCTTCTCAAAGAAGCCAAGGAGATCAAATCAGTGCTTAAGATACCGGTCATAGCACCGGGAGTCAATGATCCCGCCATCGCCGAAAAAGCTATTAATGATGGAGCAATAGACATGATTTCACTTGGCAGGCAATCGCTGGCAGATCCTGACTGGCCGAATAAAGTGAAAGCAGGCAAGAAGTTTACTGTGTGCAAAAGGGATTGCCTGTGTCTGATTGGACCATATGTGGGACTTTACCCCAGGTGCTCGCTCAACCCTGAAGTCGGCTACGAGCAGTATGACCCGGAGCTGTTTCCCAAAAAGCGTGTCGGGCCTGTTATACCTAATGCATTGAACAAGATGCCACCCCCACCACCCCGACCCGTTCTGTAAATTAGATACAGTCGATCTTCGCAGGTAAAAAATAATTCAGGAGGTTAATAAAATGGGTTACAAAAATTTCAGTATCGCGGTCATGGTCATCAGTGTTGTACTCGTTGTCACTACCCTGTTAATGGGCTGTGCACAGCAAAAGCCGTCGGCGCCGGTACAGAGCGGACCTATAGCCATAAATGTTGGTATTGTTAATGATATAACCGGCCCGGTGGCGCCGTGGGGAATGGGGGGGCTTCCATACTATAAGGCATGGCTGGATTTATTCAACAAGAAAGGATTTCAGGTTGGTGATAAAACCTACATTTTCAATCAGATATATGAAGATGGACAAAGTGCACCCGAACCCACGGCGGCTGCAGCCAAAAAGCTTGTGTACGGTGAGAACTGCAAGTTTATTATCGGTTACTTTTTTGTTTGGCACTCACAAATTGCTGCTGTAACTACTCCTGCTAAAGCCATTTTCATGTGCAGGACCGGCACGGAATTCAACTATGAGCCGCAGAAAGAACCTTATACGGTATTTGCCACCGCCCAGGTAGAACAATGGGCGGCCGCAATCATGACCCTTGCGGAGACTAATCCTAAATACAAGAAAATCGGCATTCTGGAATCGACGCTTGCCAAGAAAAATGCTGATTACATCAACCCCTACCTGGATCAAGCAGGCGTAAGGTATGTCTGGGAATATTACCCATATCCCACAACAGACTATGTGCCATATTTGACCAGGCTCGCGGAAGACGGTTGCGATATAGTCTATTCTCCTTCCGATATTGGCGCGAGTTTTGCTATCGCCAAGCTCAGATGGGAGATGGGCTACAAGAACTGGATTGTCGGACATGGCGGATCTATGGTACACCCGGCTATATATGACCAGGCGGTTGGCCACGAGGCTGCACAGGGCATAGTTTCTGATGAGTATTACAGTCCTGACTTTAAAAAGACTGATGTCAACCCTGAATTCATTCAGCAATGCAAGGATGCGGAAAGTATCGTAAAACAAACCGATAAGGACCCGTTTGTTTACAAAGGGTGGACGTCATGGGCGCCTGTCCATTATCAGATTCTCGCCCAGGCAATGCAGAAAGCCGGTAGTGTGGATGATACAGACGCCATTATGAAGGCCATACGCGGCGGTACATTTGACACGAACGTTGGCAAGATTACCATGTGCGGTGAGAAGACGTACGGCTCGCCTGTAGTTGCGCCGTGTCCTGGTGCTGTATGCCATATGGTGGGCAATTCGCTTGAATACCTTGGCGAACATCCAATCAAATTTATTCCGTAATACCAAAATGCAGGATAAGGGGAAATGGTATGCCACCTGCCAATATACTGGTAGACGCGTTTGTGCAGAGCTGCTCCTATATCACGATGGCTTTTGGCCTGGTGCTGGTATTCAGTATCCTTGGGATACTTAGCTGGACCCATGGCCAGTACTATATGCTCGGAGCGTACGTAGTCTATTATGCTGTGGCGGCAACTGGCATCCCTTTCCCCATCGGTATATTAATAGCCGGTGTTTTAATTGGCGGAATTGGCATTTTAGTCAAGAAATTTATCATTGATCGGATGGCCAATTTCTTATATATAGGTGTGGCTACGCTGTCACTGATTTTTGTTTTCGAAGGTGCTGCCAGTTTTGCTTTTGGTATTCAGAATAAAGGGTTGGCCGATGTGCTCTCCGGGGTAGCCAACATGGGATCATTCAGCGTCAGTTACCAAAGGATTGCTGTCATTGTATTCACGTTGCTTATCATGGCCGTGATGTACTTAGTTCTCAACTATACCAGGATCGGATTGGCCATCAGGGCTGCTGCTCAGGAGCCTGCAGCAGCAAGCTTATATGGAATCGATGTTTCCTGGTTATCGTTAACTGTAATGGGTATAGGTTGCGCTCTGGCGGCGATGGCGGGTGGAATTATGGCGCCTATTTCTCCCGTTAATCCGTACATAGGGCGTGTCCCCCTGAACATGTCGCTGCTTGCTATTGTCATCGGAGGCATCGGCAGCTTAACCGGGGCAATTGTAGGAGGAGTAATTCTTGGCATCATCAATAGCATAGTCGCCTACTACATCGGATATTTTTCGGAGGTGATTCTGTTCGCCTTGGTAATAATAATACTGTTAGTAAGGCCGCAGGGTCTGTTGGGGGCTTCTCAAAAATGATACGCCAGAGAATTCGTCCAGATATGCTCCCCAAGCTGATCGCCGGCTTGATAATACTGCTGGTGCTTATCTTTCCTGTTTTTACAACTAACCAGATGATCCTATCCATGCTTATCATGAGTGGCATACTGGCAATCGGGACCATGGGTTTCACGATTGTACTAAAAGTCGGGCAATTCAGTTTAGGCCAGGCCTCATTTATGGCAATCGGAGCCTATAGCCTGGGTATAATCCTAAATACTCTGCATTTCCCTTTCTGGCCGAGCTTTCTATCGGCAGGGATCATCTCCGGAATATTTGCTCTGCTTATAGGCCTGGTTGTACTGAGGGTAGGCGGCATCTATTTCTCAATAATTACATTGGCCGTGGGTGAGCTTGTCAGGATTGTTGCTGAGAACTGGGAAGCAGTAACTGGCGGAGTTCGAGGGTTGACGATATCCCCTCCTGAAACCATAACTTTGGGCAGCTTTGAACTCAATTTTTCGGCAGGAGCCGTGCCCTTTTACTATTTTATGATCGTCCTGGTGGCCATTACATCGTTGGTCGTGTGGCAAATTGGACGTGTGCGCATAGGCGAAACGTTCTACGGCGTAGCTGCCAATCCGGTACTTGTTGAGCATCATGGCGTGGACCCAATGAAATACAGGACGATTGCGTTTACTGTTGCGGGAGCGTTAACAGGATTTGCGGGTGCTCTTTATGGCAGTTTTCAGAGTGTTATAACTCCCGGCGAATTTGGTCTCTGGCAGTCAGTCCAACTGATGATGATGAGCGTTGTCGGCGGTTTAAGCAACATAATAGCAGGTGGAATCGTTGGTGCTATTGTACTCTACACATTGAGCAGCGAACTATCATCATTTAGGATATATGGCATTCAACCATTATTATTCGGCGCAGCGGTTATTCTGGCGCTTCTGTTCCTGCCCAAGGGTACAGGATTAATTGATATTTGGGGGCGAGTCTGGCAAAAAGTGCTGGCGCCAAAGGCCGGCACCACCAATATGTCATCATGTACAAAGGAGAGCTAGATAAAAATGCCACTGCTTGAGCTGAAAAATATAACCAAATCTTTCGGCAAATTGACAGCCCTTAGCGGTATCGATATTACTGTTAACGAAGGCGAGGTGGTGGGTATTGTCGGCCCCAATGGTTCCGGGAAAACTACACTGGTAAATGTTATCTCCGGATATTACCACCCCACAAGCGGGGAGATTTATCTGGCGGGCGAAAAGATATCCAGGCTGTATCCTTTCCAAATTGCGACTAGGGGAATAATAAGGTCCTTCCAATCAAACACCCTGTTCGAGGACGCATCGGTGATACAAAGTGTGATGCTGTGTTCGTCTTTACAGTACGGGACAAATTTACTGCAGGCTTTCTCAGGGTTTAAGGTCTATACGAATGAACGCGCAAAAATTATGGACAGAGCCCATCAAATACTTAAGATGCTTGGCCTTGGTAATGAGGGTCAAGTAAAAGCGGCCGGCCTTTCACACGGCTACCAGCGAACACTCGGTATTGCAATGGCACTGGCGGCAAATCCAAAAATTCTTATTTTGGATGAACCTACGACTGGTATGAACCATGAAGAAGCCATGTTTATCGTTGACATTGTCAAAAAAATAAATAGCCTCGGGGTATCAGTAATGTTGGTCGAGCATAATATGAAAGTGATGATGAATCTATCTACCAGGGTCGTAGTACTTAATTTTGGCAATAAAATTGCCGATGGTGATCCGCGTGAGATTATGAATAAGCCCGAAGTGGTCGATGCCTATCTTGGTGTGGAGACCATATAACCATGCTCCAAATCAAAAATATCTGGGTGAAATATGGCGCGATCGCAGCGGTCAGGGATCTATCCATGACAATCAGTCAGGGAGATTTTGTGACCGTCCTGGGATCCAACGGCGCTGGTAAGTCATCAACTATAAATGCTATCAGTGGTATGGTCCGTGTGTGCGATGGAGAGATTTGCTATAAGGGCGAAAACATAACTGGCCGCAAGCCGGGCAAAATAGCTGCGCTTGGCATCATCCAAATTCCTGAAGGCCGGAAGTTGTTTCCTCTTTTGACCGTGGAGGAAAACCTGAATGTGGGCGCCTATCTTTGCAGAGACAAAATAAGGGTGCGGAAAGAGAAAGAGAAATCGTTGGAATTCTTTCCGATACTGAAGGAAAAGCTCCACGAGAAAGCGCGGTCACTTTCCGGCGGACAGCAACAGATGGTGGCTATCGCACGGGGCCTGATGGCATGTCCGGAAATACTCATGTTTGATGAACCTTCTCTCGGTCTTAGCCCGATTATTCGCCAACAGCTGACACAAAAAATAACGGAAATACACCAGGAAGGCACAACCATCATCCTGGTGGAGCAGAATGCCCGCCTGGGATTGATGATTGCATCATATGGATATGTATTGGAAAACGGCGAACTTTCAATGCACGGCCGGACAGGTGATCTTATGCGTGACGAAAATGTCAAGAAGGCTTATTTAGGGGTTTAAAAAGATATCATCTTTTGACGTAGGCAAAAATGGAAGTAATTAGTGAGAAACCACGGGAAATGGGCAAATTGCAGCGGAATGATATCTGCGTAACGTGCGTTACAGGTATCCCAAATCGATCGATTTCAGTGGCCAACCTTTGCGCAAAATGGAGTTGGCAAAAAGTTCGAAAAGGAGGTGAAGAAGAATAACGACAGGAGTGATGATGATACATCAATTATGAAGGATAGTTCCAAGAGTTCTTTCTGACACAAAGAGCCGGATCGGATAACGCAACTGGCAATTAATTGTCTTGGCCACGACATTACTAAATATGCGCGGCAATAAGGAGAAACATGGATTTTGAGTTCACAGAAGCACAGAAAATGCTTCGTGCTACAATCAGGGAGTTCGTGGAAAAAGAGCTGCCCAAGGACTTCGTCCGGAAATGGGATTCCGACCCGAACATGACCTGGCTGCCGGAGGAAATACACCAGAAAGCGGTGGCTTTGGGTTTCACCGCTATGCATGTACCCGTTGAGTACGGCGGCATGGGTGGTGACCTGATAGATGATGTGATACTGTCGGAGGAGGTCAGCCGGCGTTCTGCCGCGGCGTCTTTTGGGCTTCACAGTGGCATGTTTGTAAGACTGATACACACCTATGGCAATGTAAAACAAAAGAATGAATACCTTCCGAAACTGGCCAAAGGGCAAACAGGTTTTTGCATCGGTTTGACCGAACCTGGCGGTGGAACGGATCTTCTTGGCGCCCTTAAAACAACTGCTGTTCCTGACGGCGACGATTTTATCGTAAACGGACAGAAAACCTATATCACAGGCGCCCATATTTCTCCTTACGCTTGCGCGCTTGTGATAACCGATAAAGATGCACCAAAAAAGAGCAAGGCCATGTCACTTCTCTTTATAGACCTAAAGAGCCCGGGAGTTGAGATACGCCCCTTGCATAAGATCAGCATGCACGGAGCGGGGTCCTGTGAAGTTTATTTCACGGATGTCAAGGTCCCGAAGGCCAATCTGCTGGGTGAACTGAATAAGGGATTCTCCCAGCTTACGACCCTGCTCAATCCGGAGCGTATCCTGTGTGCTGCGGATACTGTGGGTATTGCGCAGGGAGCGTATGAGGAAGCGCTCGAGTATGCCAAGACCAGGACTGCATTTGGCAAGCCAATTGGTCAATTCCAGGTGTTGCAGCATTGGCTAGCTGATATGTGGATAGAGATCGAACTTAGCCGCCTCATTACGTACAAGGCAGCCTGGCAGTTTTCCAACAACGAACCATGCTGGATGGCGGCCGCTGCAGCTAAAACGTTTGCGGCGGATACAGCCGTGAAAGTCACTACCAATGCTATGGAGATATTCGCCGGTTCGGGTCTCATGGTGGAAACGGACATCCAGCGCTATTTCCGTGACGCCCGACAGTTTGTGTTCGCCCCTATCAGCAACGAAATGGCTCGCAACTTCATAGGGGAACTGATTGGCCTGCCACGGTCATTTTAGCCCAGCGAGTGGATAGAAATAATACTTAAAGGAGTTAGTCAATTGGCTAAGAAAGACTACAAGTTCATTCTCTATGAGAAGAAGGACCACATTGCCAAAATTGTCTTCAACAATCTGGAGAGGCGGAATGCCATGTCGGCGCAGATGCTCAGTGAACTTTACGAGTGCTTATTGGATTCCCAGGCGGACAAAGAGATCAGGGTAATCATACTGACCGGCGCCGGAGATAAGGCATTTTCTTCCGGGCAGGATTTTGCTCTGCCGTTCGAGGGCGTAGGCACATCAGTGGGTACCTACAACTACCTGCGCAATGTCTGCTACGAATCACACCGCCTGATGGAGCGTATGGAGAAGCCGATTATCGCGGCGGTCAATGGCTTCTGCTATGCCGGCGGTATGGAGTATGCACTGGCCTGCGATTTCATCATCGCTTCGGATAACGCCATGTTCGGTATAACCGAGGTGGGGCTTGGTATTCTTCCAGGTTCCGGTGGCATAGTGCGTTATGCCCGGTCGATGCCAACCAGGAAAGCCAAGGAATTGCTCCTGACGGCGGGCCGCATGACTGCGCAGGAAGCGTATGAGCTTGGACTGGTGAATAAAGTGGTGCCATTCAGTCAACTAGAGGAGACAGTCATGGCTATCGCAGGAAAAATAGCCAATGAGTCTCCGTTTGCTGTCAGGATGGCAAAGATGGTATTCAACAACTGCCTTGAGATCTCTGATATTGACGCTGCATTGGCCTTGGAAAGGTCTGCCGGCAGTATGCTAGCTGGAACAGAGGATGCCACGGAAGGCCCGATGGCCTTCATGGAAAAGCGACCTCCTGTCTGGAAAAACAAATAGGAAAGTCGGATGCAAACGGAAAAATAATCACAAATAAAGGAAGATTAAAAATGAGCAAAGGCAAGATAGCAATTGTAGGTATAGGTGAGGTACCAACCGGCTGGTACCCGGAAAGGCATGAATGGGATATTATCTACGATTCGTGCATGCAGGCTGTCACCGATGCCGGTATAAATAAGAATGAAATTGAAGGGGTTATATGCTCCCCGGCCGTCGGTCAACCTAAACTTGACTCTGAGCTGGTCTTCGGCAAGCTACCCGAGGAATTGGGGCTGAAAGGATGCAAGGACATAGTATCTGTAAATGGCGGAGGGTCTACGTCCGCTAACCTGCTCAGGATGGCTGAGCACTGGATAACGACTGGCATAGCCAAAATAGTGCTTATTATGCATGCCTCGAAATATTCCAGCATTGATCCAAATGTAGTGATTCATACTTTTGCAACTTCTGGCATGTCCATGGAATGGGAGTATCCTTTTGGTACCACGTACAATGGAATGATCGCAATGCTCACCGAACGTTTTATGGACAAAAATGGCGTGACTGCTGAAGAGATGGCGTCGATCCCCGTATCCTTCAGGAAGTGGGCGGAGCTTGACACAAATGCCATGTTCCGCAAGCCCTTAACAGTACAAGAAGTATTATCTTCACGCATGGCAAGCACGCCTTTACATGCCAAGGAGTGCAACATGCTGGCGGATGGTGGTGGAGCGCTTATTGTAACATCACCTGAGATAGCTGGAAAGATCTGTAAGACACCAGTTTATAAACTGGGAGAAGGTTCACGTTATTGCCAGGCAACGGTAACTCAACGACCAGAGGAATTAATGGCAACGCAAGTCAAGGGAGCTGCTCAAGACGCATTCAGAGAAGCTGGTCTCACAGTTAAAGATATGGACATTTTGGAATTGTACTGTGCTTATCCGATTACTATGCCATACCTGCTTGTTGCATTGGACGTGTGTAAGAACGGCAAAGAAGCCATGAAATTCATTGAGGAAGGCAACACCTGGCCCGGTGGCAAGCTTCCGTGCAGCACTATTGGCGACGCACTCTCTAGAGGACACACTGGTTCAGGCGTGGGTTTTGCCTACCTGGTAGAAACTGCCCGGCAGCTAATGGGCAAGGCAGGAGAACGACAGGTCAAGAACTGCAAACACGTGCTAATGAATTGTTCGGGCGGATCAGGCATGAACCAGATTATTGAGATCTTTGGGAGGAATCTGAAATGACTGCATATACCAAACCATTACCGGAAATGACACCATGGAGCAAGAAATTTTGGGAAAGCACAAAGCTGCATAAGCTTTCCATGCAGCGGTGCAATAACTGTGGCAAGCTGATTTTCTATCCGCGAAAAGCCTGCCCTGAATGCTGGTCGTTAGATCTTGGTTGGCAAGAAGTCAGCGGTAAAGCCAAATTAAATGCATTTACGGTTACCATGGCCGGCGTCGAACCGGTGTTCGCTCCCGATCTCCCTTATGTTCTTGCGTTGATCGATTTGGCAGAAGGGGTAACCATGATGAGTAACATAGTGGACTGCAAGCCCGAGGACCTGAAGCCAGGGATGGATCTTGAAGTCACTTTCCGGGATTGCACGGATAATATAAGCTTGCCTCTCTTTCGTCCTGCTTAGTCCCGGAGATTGACGTATCCTGATTCACTTCTGGTTTGATGACAACGTAGGCATTAATTAATTGTTGAATGAATAGGAGGTTTATTATGGCAAAAGCACAGTCAAAACAGGACGATTACTTTAAAATTGACCCAGAGGCCCATCTCGTTGGGGATATGGAGCCGATAAACTATTATCCCGGCGTTAAAATGTGGTGGAAGGCAATCGAAAATATTACCTCTCCCCTTATCATGGGACTTCCGCTGGCCGATTTGGCGGAAATCGAACCCTGGGAAATGCAGAAAAACGCTGATCCATCCAGCTTACTACGTTCAATGGACAAGTATGGTGTGGACGTTGCCTGCCTGCTACCTGAATCAATGATGGATACGACAGGTTATAGCAGCCGATGGGTTTCCAATGGCGATATGGGCAAGATTGTGGAATCAAATCCGGACAGGTTCGTGTATGAGCCAAATATATCGCCAGTAAAACAACGGGGAGTTAAGCACGCTATTTGGGACCTGGAGTACTGGGTAAAGGAAAAAGGCGCCAAAATATTTAAGTATTATCCCCCCGAGGACACTTATATTAACGATCCTGATCTCTGGCCATTTTATAAGAAAGCAGAGGAACTCGGAATTGTGCTCGATATCCACACCGGTTTTTGCTGGGTACCGCCTGGAAAGAGTAAATATGCTCTGCCGATCCAGCTTGATGATGTGGCGCGTGATTTCCCTAATTTAAAAATTGTCGCCTTCCATATGGGTTATCCTTATTGTGACGACCTAAACATGGTAGCCATGGGACACCCGAATGTATATCCCTGTCTGTCCCTATTGATCCCCTGGGCCAAGTCACAGCCACGGAAATTCGCCAGGATAATTGGTGAAGCGTTGCGTTGGGTCGGTACGGACAGGATCATATGGGGCACTGACTACGCTGGGTTCTCCTCTCAGATGGGTTTGGCTGTTAAAGGCCTGAATGAATTCCAGATTCCGGAGGATATGCAAAAGGACTATGGTTATCCTGCTATCACTGATGAAATGCGACGAAAAATATTTGGTCTTAATCTGGCACGCCTTATGGGCATGGAGCCAAAGAGGAGAATAAAAGGGAGATAACAATATTTCCAAGATGTTGGGTAGCGCATCAATTTGATGCGCTACCCAACATGCTGTCTACCTCAGAAAGGACCTGATTGCGCTGATTCTGGAATTTATGTTAGAGTGGTCTCGATCGACGGAATATTTAACAATATTCCAACTACCTATTGAGGGCCAAATATTTAAGTGGCGGAGCGGCAAGCCAGTGGCGATAGATGGGAAAAACAACCACATAATAAGCGATTCGCTTCAGGGAAAGCCATGCATATTTCAACAACTCTGTCCGAATGACACTGTGCTGGTTAAGGCGCCTAAAGGAAGGACCATATTCTCACGGGATCAGTATGTGACTTTTATCGACCATTTGCACGAAGGCGTTGTGGGCGTAATCAATACTACTAAAGATGGACACGAGATTCTGAGTGCTTTGATTTTGCCCAATCAATTCATAGGAGTTGCGGGTTTCGTCAATATGTATGACAGCTATTCTACAGTTCATCTCGCCGAGGCTCGAGCCCTAACGGCTGTCACCTATTGCAGGGTCAAGCGTGAAGCCGTATGGGAACTTATGGAAGTTCGTTCAGCGCGGTCTATTATCGTAAATTCGATCTGCAGTATGATCTATAACATGAGCACCATGACATCCAATCCTTTAAAACACGATGTTGAAACAAGAATTCTGCGCGTGCTTGGCGTGCTTATCAGAGGAATTGGGAAGCCCGTGCGTAACGGATGGGTAAGTATTTTTGGGATCACGCACGCTGACATTGCCACGATGGCTAATACAACCCGCCCGACGGCCAATCGTATACTTAATAGAATGAGAAAGGACGGGGTAATTGAGATTCACCGGCGAAATATGGATATTTCCATAGCCAGGTCCAAATCACTGTTTGAAAACATATAGTCACAGGGCTCCATTTTCCTGTAGAACCTTTCCACCCGCGAATTGTGTCACCTAATATTGTATCGGATAACACATTCAGCGAGTGTCGCCTGTTACTTCCAGGAAGTCGTGCATGGGACTGACAGGTTTCCTTAAGGGTAGTACATTATTCACATCACCTTAACTGCACCTAATTGATCCTGAACTGGCTGCAACCTGCAGACGATAAAAAATCAGGGAGTTGATTGGTAGGTAATTAATGGACAAGACACCGGATGTGTTGTACTCGGAAAGGGAAAAGAGGATAAACGATGCGATTCAATTGAAAGTACCTGACAGGGTACCCTTTTTCCCGCTTACTCCGGTAATAGCCGCGAAATACACCGGAATAAGCATGAAAGGAACAGTATAGGCATTTGAGTTAGCGGGGCTTGCGCAGGACAGTTAAAATCATCGTAGGGGGAGGCGTTGTTACTGATCGCAGCCGGGGTGAATTGACCTGCTCCCGATATGGCGAAGCAATATCAGACCAACCTATGGCGATAACGGGTGATAATCGACTTGTTACAAATTGGCGAGTAGATGTTGATTTTCGCTAACATTGGTTAAGAATGTGTAAAGGCTCATAAAAGGAGGCCACGAAGATGTTTATTTTTGATTGCGAATGTCACATAATGCCGCTTGCCGACGATATCAATTATTTCCCTTTCTACAAGATGAATCAATGGGCGCTCAGGAATATGAGAAATCTTTTTCCTCTTGTGCTGCACGGTCTGCGGGAAAACGTGACAGAGGCTGATTTGAAGGAGTTTGCCCGGGACCAGAAAAGACGCGTTGGATACGCGCCCGGCGAGTCCGGAGATGCGCTAATTGAAAAGATGGACGCTGCCGGTGTTCAAATGGCCTGCGTTCTACCGGAGTCGTTTCTCCCTATGTCGATGGGCGTTCGAATGATGTCTACAAATGGATGGCTGGCAGCGGAGATAAAGAAATACCCGGAGCGCTTGATAGGTGTATGTAATGTTGGGCCTATAGCCGTAAGGGGGATAAAGAACGCCCTCTGGGAACTGGAATACCTCGTTAAAGAGATGAATTTTAAGGCAGTCAAACTCTATCCCGTCGACGATCTGCCGATCAATGATGAAAGGCTGTGGCCGTATTATGAAAAGATACGTGAGTTAGGGATACCTCTTTTAGTTCATACAGGATTTTCTTATTGCGTCCCCGGCCGCTCTTCTACCTGTTTCCCCTGGCTGCTTGAGGATGTTTGTGAAAATTTTCCGGAGATACCAATACTGGCCTACCACATGGGTTACCCGTTCACCGATGCGCTTAATATGTGCGCTATGAAATACCAGAACCTGTATATAGGCACAAGCCTGCTGCCTTTGTTCGGGCACGGTATCAGCAGAAGGGCACAGATATTTTTGGGAGAAGCTATCGCTTGTGCCGGGATAGACAAAATAATCTGGGGTACCGATACCGGAGCAAACAATACGGCCACCGAATGGTTGAAAAAATTCCAGATCAGCGAATCGGTACAGAAAGACTATGGTTACAAGCCGCTGAGTGAAGAGGACCGTGCAAAATGGGCAGGCCTGAACCTGGCCAAAATGATGAAGATCACGCCGCCGAACGCCGGCAAGTAAATAACAACAAACTTAAGGAGTTCAAACATGTACGAGTGTCTTTTTGAGCCTATCAAAATCGGGACGGTCGAGATAAAAAACCGGGTTGCAGTTGCCCCCATGAACCAACAGGGAGACAGAGAAGGACATCCCACTCTCCAGTATATGAGTTTCTTCAACGCCAGGGCGCAGGGTGGTTTCGGGTTGATGACCACAGGTTCAATCCTTACCAGCAAGGAAGCCCACATGGAGTACCCATTCGTCCCGTACATTTATCCTACCGCATTCAACGCCGCATATTACACGGATTTTGTTGAAGGGGTACATTCCCAGGGCACGGGCGTCAAGATGTTCGCACAGATGAGCCCGGGGTTTGGCAGGCAGACAGGACTGAACAATGTAAGAGCGCCCTCGCCGGTACCGTTTAAGCGGGAAGAAGTAGAAGAAGGCTTCAGCAATCAGTCAAAAGCATGGATCAAATACTGGGTAAGTGATTTTACGGCCCACCTGACTCGCGGAGTTCCCCGCGAAATGACCATAGATGAGATAAAGAAAGAGGAGTTCAACTTCGTACGCTCATCCGCTATGGCGGTCCTCTATGGATTCGATGGCATTGAGTTACATTCACCTCACGGTTACCTGCTGCACGAATTTCTCTCACCGCGCACCAATCAGCGCAAGGATGAATACGGCGGTTCACTGCACAACCGCGCAAGGTTCCTGCTTGAACTGCTGGCCGGATGCAGAAAGCGCATGCCGACTGTCCCCATTGTAGTAAGACTCAGTGGACGCGAGTATCAGGAAGGCGGTCTGAGCGCCGATGATATCCAGCAGGTATGTATCTGGTGTGAAGAAGAAGGCGCCGATGCCATAAGCCTCTCGAACGGCTCAGGCTATGACGACAACGAGCATTTCTTCCCCACGAAACGGGATAACGACGACTTGATAGAGGCACATGGAAAAACCCTCAAGAAGGCTATAAAGATACCGGTCATCATGACGGGCATACACACACCTGCGCTTGCCGAAAAACTGGTAAAGGAGAAATCCATAGATATTGTGGCCCTTGGCCGCGGCGCTATTGCCGACCCCGAATGGCCCAACAAAGTCAAGGAAGGGCGTGAGAAGGAAATAGTCAGGTGCACCAAGGACAATTTCTGCACAGCAATGGCAATCAGCGGCGCGCAGGGCAGCGCAAGATGCACGCAGAACCCGAATTACGGCAAGGAGCAATACAATCCGGCCTATTGGCCCAAGCCTATGAAAGGCGGAATTCCCGAAACACTAAAGCGCTGGAAACCTGGCGAAAGCTTTGTCCCTAAATAGAGCAGCCCTCTGCTGACCGGGGATTAACAATTGAGCGGTCCCGCCAATAATAACGGCGGGGCCACCTAAGGGAGAACTGATAATGGGCGACTTCAAAACTATTATTTATGAACCCGGCGTCATTACGAAGATAATTCATAATGAACCCGAACGAAACAACGTTATGGGCGCCTTATTCCAGGAAGAGTACCTGCATGCCATCAGTGATTTTGAGAGTAATCGCGAAGCAAAGGTTGCTGTGAGTCTGTCAAATGGCAAGCACTTTGCTGCCGGGCATGACATATCCAATCTCGGCAAGAAACAGACTTGGGAAAAGGGGCAGGACAATCAATGGAATGAGGCAAGGTGGCGCTCAATCTGTGACCCGCGCAGATGGGTTTATCAGGTTTGGGATATTTCCAAACCGACCGTTGTTGGTGTTCAGGGTGCCGCACTGGCATCGGGCGCCCAGTTCGTCATGCTGCATGACGTAATAATCATGGGTGAAAACGCCTTTCTGGGATTTGAGATACCCCGCGTGTCAGGAGCCGGCGGCGGCGACCTGCAATTGTGGATAGGCTACCACAAGGCCTTTGAGTTAGCCTGCACCGGATGGAACGTTGGTGCAAAGGAATTGCACCGGTTGGGCGCAATCAACAAGGTAGTGCCGGATGAAGAGATCGAGGCACAGGCTATGCGCTTTGCAGAAATAATGTCCCTTATGCCTCTTGAAACGCTCAAGCTCATAAAGTCTTCTCTGAAGTTTGGTATGAACAGGATGGGGGCGCGTGACATGCTCTGGCATGGCGAGGAGACTAATATCCTTCAGCACTGCGTTGGAGAGGAACGCGAGAAAGAGTTCTATCGCATCATGAAGGAACAGGGTATGAAAGCGGCGTTGGAGTTTAGGGACGGTCCGTTTGAGAAATACGGCTACAACCGGCACAAAGCTACTGAAATCTAAGAAAGAGGGACTTCGTACAAGTATGACAGAACAGAGGATGCCGCTCGAAGGTATACGCGTTGCAGATTTCGCCTGGGTCCAGGCCGGGCCCTGGGTGGGCAGGTTCTTCGCCAATTACGGCGCCGAAGTTATCAGGGTTGAGAGCGCAAAAAGGCTGGACTGGTCCCGGAGCGTGCCCGGCGGTCCTGAAATCACAGCCGGCGGCAAAGTGCAACGGGGCGCATATTTCGTCAATTTCAATTGCGACAAGCTGGGCATTACCCTAAATTTGTCCCTTCCGAAGGGAATTGAGATAGCCAAAAGACTGATCGCCATCAGCGATATCGTGACAAACAACTTCACCGCCGGCTATATGGACAGGATAGGACTGGGATATAAAGACCTGGTTAAAGTTAAACCTGAAATCATCATGCTCGAAATGTCGGTGTTTGGTAACACCGGGCCCCGCCGGACGTTCGCGGGCTATGGCACAGGTATTCAATCGGCCATTGGTTTGAATTCAATATCCGGCATGCCGAACCGCAGGCCCGGGCTGAATATAGCACTTCCGGACATGGGGCCCAATCCTACTCACGCCACCATTGCGGTCCTCGCAGCGCTGCATCACAGGAAAAAGACGGGGAAAGGGCAATACATAGAACTGGCACAGTTCGAGAGTTCGCTCGGGTGGATGGAGACAACCGTCCTCGACTATACGGTGAACGGACGGGTGCGCAAACCCCGGGGCAACCGGATTCCGCACGCTTCTCCACACGGAGTTTACAGGTGCTCGGGCGAAGACAGCTGGTGCGCAATTTGCGTATCCACTGAGACAGAATGGAAAGCCTTGTGCGAAGCCATTGGGAATCCGTCGTTAGCAACGGATATTAGATTTACTACATTGTCGAAGAGAAAAGAAAACGAGGATGAACTGGACAGGTTGGTAGAAAACTGGACCATAAATAGATCACGATGGGAGGTCATGGATAGCCTTCAAAGTCATGGTGTCCCGGCAGGGGTAGTTGAAACGGGGGAAGACCTGGTCACACGAGATGAAAATTACCGGAGCCACGAATATTACATTGAGCTTCCATACGGGGACGGCAGAGCCTATTGCGAAAACACCATGTTTGGATTTGCGGACACTCCATGCCGGGTTCGCCATGCAGCGCCCGATATGGGACAACATAACGGTTACGTCTATGGCGAACTTCTGGGCATGTCCGAGGATGAAATAGCCCGGTGCTATGTAGAAGAAGTATTTATATAGATTTAAACAGCGGCCGGTGGGCCGTCAAAATATTCCGAAGGTGATAAACGGAAAATGAAACACAAGGTGAATACTGCTCTTGAAGACATAAGGGTGCTCGACCTGGCTGACCAGAGCGGCGTATATTGCACCAAACTTCTCGCTGACCTGGGAGCCGACGTCATACGGATTGAACCGCCGGATGGCGACCCCATGCGTCAGCTTGCCCCCTTCTACCATGATGAAACGAATCCCGAGACGTCGCTGTATTACTGGCATTTTAACACCAGTAAACGTGGCATTACTCTCAATCTGACCATCCCTTCCGGGCAGGAAATATTTAAGAAGCTGGTTAAAACCGCCGATGTATTGGTTGAAACCTTTCAACCTGGATACCTCGATTCATTGGGAATTAGCCACGAGATGATAAGAGCGATTAATCCGGGGCTCATACATGTTTCCATTACAGGGTTCGGGCAGACGGGCCCGTACAGCAGTTTCAAGTCCTCGGACCTGATCGGGCAGGCTATGAGCGGAATTCTCTACACTACCGGTTTCCCCGAGGATCCGCCAACGTCGTTGGGCGCTTCGCAGGCTTATCATATGGTTTCTGCGAATGCGGCGATCGGTGCGCTAATTGCGCTTTATCATCGTGATTTGACTGGAGTCGGTCAGGATGTTGATATCCCAATGCACGGGACCAATTTGAGAATGTCTGAAATGGTTCCGTTCACTTATTGGGTTTCCGGGAGAAATCGACGGAGATCAGGGCTTGAATATTACAGGATGCAAAGGGATATGTTCGATTGCAAGGACGGCAGGGTGGTCTGCAGCGCCTTGGGTGGCGGTGGGGCGGAACAGATGCTGGAGTGGATGGAGAGTGAGGGGATGGCCGCCGATTTGAGGGAAGAAAAATATGCTGAGGTGATAGCAGCGATGATGGGAGCGGCGCCACCTGGCATGGGATCCAAGCGGAACGTGAGTCAAGGACATCCCAAGAGCCTCAAAGATTATCCAAAGGAAATAGCTCATATTGAAGAGGTCTGGCAGGTGTTCCTAAATACACATACGATGGAAGAACTATTTGTAGGCGCCCAGACCCGTGGTGTGAGACTAATGCCGGTTAATAATGTAAGAAATGTTGTAGAAGACATAGGATTGAAAGAGCGTAAGTATTTTGTCGATGTCAGTCATCCCGAGCTTAATCAGGGCTTCACTTATCCCGGAGCCCCTTACAGTTTGTCTGAAACTCCATGGCGTATATCGCGCCGTGCCCCTCTCATCGGTGAACACAACCTGGAGATATATGGGGAGGAGCTGGGCTATGGCATGAAAGAAATCGAAGAGATGAAAAAGGCTGGAACTATCTGAAATAGGGCCTGTTCGTGATTTGGTGATTGTGTCTGCTAAATAGGAAAGAATGACTCGTTACTGAACATATACAGGAATATTTGATCATGAGGAGATGAAAAATATGCTAGAAGGTTGTGTTCCATGGCCAGCAGAATTTGTAAAGAAGTATAAAGTGAAAGGTTATTGGGAGGGCATTACTTTAGGCGACGCTTTTGAAAGCTGGGTCGAAAAATATGGAGACAGGCCGGCCTTGGCTTACCAGGGAAAGGAAATCACTTATCGTCAGATGGATGCGTTTGCAACTCGCATAGCTCTCCAAATGATAGAACTGGGCGTCCAGACCTACGACAGGGTAATACTGCAACTTTTCAATGTACCGGAACTTGTCTATATTTATTATGCATGTATGAAAATCGGAGCAATTCCCATCAGTTCATTGCCTACGCACCGGTGGTCGGAAATCAAGTATATCGCTGATGAAAGTAAAGCCCGCGTACACATAATACCGGCAGGTACAGTCAGAGACTTCAACTATGAAGAGTTTGCAGAAAAGATACGGGGCGAGACGCCGGCGATGAAACTAATTCTTGCTGTAGGCAATACCTCCAATCCAAAAGTCAATTCAATTAACCGGTATTTAGGTACGGAAGTAGACAATACTGCCGCCAAAAGGAAGTTGGCCAAATACCGACCCGACCCGATGGAACCCGCCTTGTTCCAGCTCTCGGGTGGCACCACTGGGGTACCCAAAATCATTCCGCGAACCCATAACGACTATCTTTACAATGCGAAATGTGTTGCTTCAGCGCTGGATTACAACGAGAAGTCCCGCATAATGGCATCGACTCCATTGGTCCATAATGTCACACTGGTCTGTCTAATGTTGCCACTTCACAGCAGGGGAGGATGCCTGGTATTGCCTCCTTCAATATCACCGGAAGGCCTTTTAGAGGGCGTATCGATGAACAAAGCCGATACTATGGGAGTGGTTCCTGTGTTTATACACCGTTTGATTGAGCTGCCTGACGAGGCACTGAGTAAGTATGACCTCACTTCTTTACATAGAGTTATGGGGATATGGATGCCCGGAGATGCTGCAACGAAGAAATTTATGGAGATCTTTCATTGCGACGGTATCCAGACCTATGGCATGTCAGAGGGATTGATATGCTGGACCAGGTGGACTGATCCGCCCGATATAAGGCATAACACCAGCGGCAGCCCTGTTTCCGCAGCGGACGAGTGTCGAGTCGTGGATTTTGAGACAAACGAAGAAGTGGCCTTCGGGCAGGTTGGCGAAATGCAATGCCGCGGGCCATACACGATACGTGGATATTACAAATCGCCTGAGCGCAACAAAGAAGCTTTCACGCCTGACGGTTTTTACAAGACAGGGGACCTTGTACGGATGGATAGTGATAGGCACATTACCTGGACCGGCCGTATCAAGGACTGCATCGACCGTGGGGCCGAGAAAATCAATGCTGAAGAAGTTGAGGCCTACATTCTCAAGTTCCCCAAGGTTAAGGATGTAGCTGTGGTCGGTATGCCCGACCAGGCAATGGGCGAAAGGGTATGTGCATTCATAGTACCGCAACAGGGCCAGACATTTGACCTGGGCGAACTGAGGGCTTTTCTTAGTAAAGAAGTGCAGGTTGCCGAATTCAAACAACCGGAGCGTATAGAGTTTATTGACGAATTGCCCATAACAAAAATCGGCAAATATGAAAAGAAGAGCCTGCGGGAAAAGGTAACGGCAATGTTAAAAGCTGAGGGAAAGATCTGATCCAGGAAATTTCCTCCGCCTTAATGTTTTTGGGATGGACATTAATAGTATACGCGATAAAGGAGGAATTAATCATGATCAGATATTGATGCCGGCCTTTTAACAACAGGTAACTGAAATACTAGTGTTTGAAGGAGTTGAGAATGGAAGCATCAAAAGATAATAAAGAATATAAAGTTGGAGGAGCGGGCAGTGTATTCATACTCATAATGTTGTTCCTCCTCTATGCAATGAATTACGCCGATCGCGCCATATTTTCGGTGGCACTTGAACCAATAAAAAAGGCCCTGAGTTTAACGGATACACAGGCGGGTATATTGCAGTCCGTGTTCCTTCTTGGTGTTGCCTTGTTGACAATTCCGGCCTCCATGCTGGTTGAAAGGTGGAGTCGCCGCAAGAGCATAGCAATTATGGGCATAATATGGAGCATCGCCACCTACGCAACAGGCCTGTGCACCAGCTTTATCCAGATGGCCATTGCAAGGTTTACAGTAGGTGTCGGCGAAGCCGGTTATGTTACCGGGGGCGTTGGTTGGTTGTCTCTCTCTTTCCGTAAGGAGATACGATCACGGATAATCGGTATATTCACATCCGCTGTGCAGATTGGTACGGCGCTGGGGCTGATAGCGGGTGGCATTATAATTACTCAAACGCAGGACTGGCGCAGCCCATTTCTCATCTTTGCCATACCGGGCGTAATACTGGGAATAATCGCCTTCTTCCTGCCCGATTATAAGACAATCAAAAAAGAGGGCGAAGCATTTTTCAGTAAAGCATACTTCAAGTCCTGGGGCAGCCTGTTTAAAATCAAGTCATTCTATATCGATATCATCGGTCAGTGTTTCATGTTCTTTGTTATGCTGGCCTTCCTTTCCTGGATGCCCGCCATGCTAATGCGTATTTACAAAATGACTCCAGCCACGGCCGGTCTGATATACGGCCTGGTGGGCCTGGTTGCAATAGTGGCAGCTCCGCTTGGTGGCGTTATCGCCGATAGATGGCAGAAACGCAGTAAAAACGGCAGGCCGTTTTTTATTAGTACAACAGCAATTCTGTACGGGATTTTTTCTGTGGCGATGGTTGCCGCACTTAGCTACCCGGTAGTCTGGTTCATCGTATTAGCTGTGGTACAGCTCTTCTTTGGTAACATGCTGCTGCCGGTTTCTTTGACGATCAGGACTGATGTGACTCCTGCTCCTCTCAGGACGACGGCCTTTGGTATTGGCACGTTTATAACCTTTATAGTTGGCTCAGCTACAGGCCCAGCTTTCGTGGGCATGATGTCTGATAAGCTGGGGGGCGATGCCAGCGGCCTGCAAGCGGCCCTTTTTTGTGTACCACCAGCCATATTGCTCTGCGCAATCGCCTATTTCATTCTTTCAAAATACTATCACTCCGACAGTGCGAAAATTAGTGACTCCGTCCTATCAGAAAAATAAATGCAGGATGCAGAAAGGAAAATTCTGTTAGTGGAAGGAGGTTACGTAATTGAACAGCGCACTTAAAAAAGCAGGAATCGAAGAGAAGTATTTTGACACTGGCGAAGTTAAATTAAACTATGTTGCCGGCCCGGTTAATGGTCCGCCGATTGTCTTTTGTCCGGCACAGTGGATGACATGGGAGGAATATGAGTTGGTCATGCCTGAGCTCTCGCGTCATTTCCAGGTATTCTCTGTAACTTTGCGTGGTCATGGCAGTTCCACGCAAACTCCGGGAAAGTATACTTTTAACGCTCTTGGCCATGATATGACTCTTTTTTTAAGCCAGGTGGTAAAAAAGCCTGTTATCGTTACAGGTAACTCGTCGGGAGGAGTATTAGCTGCCTGGTTGGCTGCATATGCGCCCGAATGGGTCAAAGCAGTAGTTGAGGAAGATCCGCCATTATTCCGTTGCGATTGGGAACATATCAAGGGTACAAACGTTTTTCATACCTTTAGCGACTGTGTTACTAAAATAGGGACCCCTGGTGGTGGTGGGCTCCCGCGCTTCTTCGCAGAAGTTGAAGTTCCTGTTGAGCCGGGCAAAGAAGTTTTTAAAATACCGAAAGGAGTATCCGTTGCCGTCTCCAAAATAATAGCTTTTAACCAATGGCTCCGTCCCGGCCAGCCTGTAAATATACCCGGATTGCCACCGCAAGTACGGCTATTAATTAAAGGTATGTCAGTGTACGACCCGGATTTTTCGAAGGCCTTCGTGGAGGGGACCATGGGCAAGGATCTCGATCATGCTACGATGTTAAGTAAGATCAAGGTTCCAATGCTGTTCTTCCATGCGCCCTGGTTCTTAGATGAAAAAAAAGAGTTAGTGGGCGCTTTGGACGACAACGATGTCCAGCGTATCCGATCGCTGGTCCAGGGTGGCTTCGAATATGTTCATATGGACTGTGGGCATTTCATTCCTTTGGAAAAACCTAATATTTACATCAGGGAGGTCAAACGATTCGCCGAAGGACTCAAGGACTCTAAGTAGTTAGTCCGTATTTTGGGAGGGGTTATTCATAGACGAACCTTGATTAATCTCTGCCAAAAGGCAGCAATTGAAGGATCAGAATTTGAGGGGGTTGAGGTAGCTGCAGCCTCTTCGCCTCTCGCTTTACCCCGGGCTGCAGCTCAATTGGGAGAGAGTCTGCTACCAATCATGAGGATGGTCGGTCTGAAAAGTCTCTATCTCGCTGAATAGGTTATTGCGCGTAATCTTTATCCCATCCCTGGCAGACTTATACGATGCAAGTGTCCAGGCGAAAGTAAGGTATGAGTCTTCCGGTGTAGCGCCCCAAGTGCCGCTGATACTATTTTTCAGTGTATTCTCCTCCCGAACTTTATCGATAAAGAATTTCATTTGCCGGTAAAACATTGTATTTTCCCTGCCATAAGGTGACAAGGCAGGAGAATAAAGATTATGGAGTATATTAGAAAGACGGTATATCCCAACTTTCATTCGACGTTTTTGGTAAGCATGGCTGGCTTTGAAATCGATCTTTCCCTTTTCTCCGTATACATATCCACGCTCAATACCATAAGGCCATCCTGTGCGGACGACATTCTTATCATAGAGAAAGACCGCGCCATTAAAAAGCTTGAAAGTGGCCACAGCTACGTCCTCATAAGGGCGTATATTCGGAAAACACCTTTTGGTTTCGCATGAAACTCTCCTTTGGTTTGATGTATTAATCCGGTTCCCCACATCAATTTCTCAATCAGGCAATTATCATCACTTATTGCCCCTGGTCAGCATACTATGCCTTAACTGTCCGGTTATCAACGCCCCCTCCAGCTTCAGGAAGTAGCCGCATTTTGTTATACTAAGAGAAATTTTATTACAAAGGTTCTGTTGACTGTACACGTTGGCCCACGACCTTCACATCAACAGGCAATTTATTTATAATCTTTAAAAGGCGTTCCGGTTTGGTTGAGGCAATGTTGACCATTGATCGAATATCAAATTAATGGTGTAAAGGAGCAACGCTATATGAAAAACTCGTATCTGCATAAGTTTCTGATTCTCGCCGTATTATTTGTCACAGTGAGCACCGTATTTGCGGGGTGTACTCCTGAGGTAAAACCTGTACAGCAATCCATCGATCCTCAGGACGCACAACAAATAGCCTATGATGCCACTGTATACGGATTTCCCCTGGTCATAATGGACCTGACACGGCAGGCCTTCACGGCAGTACCCGCACCCACGGAGAATGGGGCGCCGGTAGGCCAGTTCAGCAATAAGAAAGCATTCCCTGATGCGACATTTACTACCGTAGTCAGGCCCAATGCAGACACGCTTTATTCGACAGCCTGGATTGACACTGCTAAAGAGCCTGTTATCCTGTCAGTGCCGGATTCAAATGGTCGCTACTATATGATGTCCCTGCAGGATTACTGGACCGATGTTTTTTCTTCGGTAGGCTCTCGTACTACGGGTACCGGCGCCGGCAATTTTGCCATCACCGGCCCCGGGTGGAGTGGTCAGTTGCCTGAGGGCGTCACAGAGATGAAGTCTCCGACCAGGTGGGCGTGGATAATCGGACGTTTCGCCTGCAGCGGCTCTTCAGACTACGAGAATGTCTGGAAAATTCAGGACCAGCTGAAGCTGACGCCGCTTTCCGCCTGGGGCACCGATTATACGCCGCCGGCCAATGTCCCGGTTGATCCCAATGTCAATCGCAAGGTCTCTCCTCTGGACCAGTTACTGGCTATGGATGCCCCAACCTATATCGAATATTTCTGCCAGGTGATGGTGGAAAACCCTCCTTACGCAGCAGATGCCCCGTTTCTGGACGAAGCAGCCGGGATAGGCATCAAGCCGGGTGCAGATTACCAGGCTTATTTTGCAGGGCTGGACGATGATATTAAGTCGGCAATCCAAACCGGCTATCAATCTGCTCTCGCCAAGATTCCTATGGCAAGCCCGGGCGATGAAAAGAACGGGTGGCGGATGGTATACGGCGCCGGTGATTACGGTACGGACTATATGCTCAGAGCGATTATAGATTACCAGGGGCTGGGCGCTAATCTGGATGATGATGCCTTCTATCCGTCGTTATACAGAAATATCGACGGGGAATGGTTATCCAGCGATAAGAAATATGTGCTCCATTTCGATAAGGACGTGATACCACCGGTAAACGGTTTCTGGTCGCTTTCTATGTATAACGACAAAATACTATTCGCAGCAAATCCGATCAATAGATACAACCTGGGCTCAATGAGCAACCCGCCGCTGACAACAAATGCCGACGGCTCGATCGACATTTATATACAGCGCGATTCCCCCGACCCAGCCGGAACACCCAACTGGCTGCCGGCGCCTGCCAGTGGCAACTTTTCACTGACATTGCGGCTGTACTGGCCGAAAGAATCGGTGGTGGATAAATCCTGGGCGCCTCCTGCAATACAACAGGTTGAATAGAGGAACTGTAATATCTAAGTATTCATGATATATAAGGAGTAGCTTCATATGAAAAATGTACATCTGCATAAATTTCTGATTCTTACTGCGTTACTTGTTATAGCCAGTCTTATTGCTGTGGGATGTGCTCCCGGTGAGCAATCAACCCAACCAACGCAGCAGACCATCAGCCCGCAGGACGCTCAGCAGATAGCCTATGATGCTGCAATATATGGATTCCCACTGGTTATAATGGATTTGACACGGCAGGTCTTCACAGCAGTGCCTGGACCCATGGAGGAAGGGGCGCCGGTAAATCAATTTGGTAATAAGAAAGAATTCCCTGATGCCACATTTACCGCCGTAGTCAGACCTAACGCAGATACGCTCTATTCAGCAGCCTGGGTGGACACCGCTGACGAGCCTTTTA
>Ga0268281_1000497_pt1:0-25000 | contig 29232 bp, 18 predicted proteins | sample saktaG_10_FD_190134 | JGI IMG/M metagenome (GOLD analysis project Ga0268281, IMG submission 190134) | Saline water microbial communities from Sakinaw Lake, British Columbia, Canada - sak_2011_5_24_50m | ecosystem: Environmental > Aquatic > Non-marine Saline and Alkaline > Saline ...
AAGATCACTCTTTCCGTCGATAACATCATCGGCAGTATTTATGATGTATCTCAGCAATGGAATCGATGTGGATATGATCACATCCATACCCGCGGCCGGCCCGTGAAACAGATAGTGTGAAGTGTTTTGAATTTGCCACAACTGAAGCAGTTCTTCCTCACTGAAAATATCATACAAGGATATGTTTAGGTCAACATTCTGCATGGAGGATGCAATTCTCCACATTTTCAGTATAAGATCGCTGTAGTCGACAGAGTCGGTGAATTCGTAATTCGTGAAGAGTCGTTTTTTAAAATCCTCCGGATAGGAATATCCCTTTTTTAGTTCGTTATATCCTTTCCTCCATTTCGAGTCGTCATCTTTTTGATAAGCGCGAGACTGAGAATCGAAGGTATTCATTATATAATCATCTCTATGGGAAGCTGTCCGGGTTACTTTTAATTCCGGGTTCAGTTCCTTGAGTCTTTCGCTGAATGCGCTCATGCTTAAAATACATCGCGGGACCACGGTCGAACGGCAATCGATTACTGCGCTGTCGGTAAAGACTTCAGGAAAAGATAAATACATCCTTTCCGCAATTCCCCGGTGCTGTCTGACTCCCAGGGGTGAAAGGTCTCCGGCCCTTCCTCTTGCGTTTTCAGAAATTATTTTCAGTCTGGAATAAACATCCCGCCCTAAACCGGTCAAAGCATCCTGTTCCGCCGCGTTTTTGAATATTTCAAGCGTTTCGGTATAATCATTTTCAGAAGTCAGCCACCTTGAACCGTGACGTCCATAATGGCTTATATAAAACGGATAATATCCCGTCGGAGGAGCAGTGTAAACCGGGCTTTCCGGTACCGGGTAAGCGTAGTAAACACCCGCCGATTTCTCTAAATTATTGAAAATTTCCTGTTCTGTCGTCTGCCCAAATAGAACAGCAAACAAAACAGCAATGGAAAAAATGACAATTAAAAATCTTTTGAAATCTCTCATAATTCGTATATCCCAGATTTAAGGTTTAAATACAACCATAAGCAACTCCAAAAAATACTTAATTAAATATTTTAAACTAAGACATTTTTGGGATTGACTGCCAGCAGATCATTTGAATCTCTGGGTCCGTCTAATGATAGAACTTATTTTTATTCAAACATCCTGTTCGAAATTGGACCGGCATTACACTTTCACGTGAATAACACCCCATTTTCTGGTTGTATTTAGCAAAATATTTGAATGTGTAAAGGATTTTTTTGCCTGATCGAGGACTTTTTATTTCAGTTTGATTTCCTGAATTTGTTTGCGGATTTCCTGGCGTTTTTTCTGAAGCTGTGAAAGTTCCATTACGAGGGCAATGGTATCTTCTTGCTTCTTTTCCGCTTCTTTAATCCTTGTCCTCAGTTCACGGATGTTTTTTTCCAATTGGTCTGACATTAGTACCGTCATGCAATCGATGATCAGTTTGGCAACATCGTCCGCTTCCTGATATTCCTGGGAAGACTCGGAATCAACGATCAAGCGGGACAGGTAGATTTTTTCGGCGTCGCTCCACTCCCGGTCAAAAAGTTCAGCCGGCGACAAATCACGGTTTGTTTTTAAGGAATCATAAAGTACTCCGGCAATCACCGACAGCACCGGGTGTTTAAAACCGGCAAGGGGAATATTATTCAATATAAATGTAATCGGGTCATCCAATCCGGTCAACAGCAGTTTCAGCAGCTCAAATTCCGCTTTATCCGTAACGGTCGTAATTTGAAATACCGGTGCCTGAGCTGACTTTTTCTGGTCGTTCCCGGTTCGTTTTCGTCGGTACACATTTCGGATCTGGGCCAGAATACGCTCTTCCTTCAGGCTCAGTTGCTCGGCCAGTTCCTTGACGATGAAATCACGGGTCACCGGGTTGACGACTTCACTGATTTCCTGGATTAGCGTATCCACAAACTGAGATTTTGAAGCCGGGGTATTGAGTTCATTTTTATTGTTTGTTATATAATAATTGATAAACTGTGGGCTTTCAGAGTAAAGGCGTCGGAAGGCTTCAACCCCCTTTTCCTTTAAAAATGAATCAGGATCATCTTTTTCCGGCAGTTGAATGGCCCGGACGTCAAATCCCTCTTTCAGCAGCATAAAACCGGCTCTCTCGGTGGCTTTTTGGCCGGCGCTGTCACCATCATAACACAACACCGTTTTTGTTGTGAAACGTTTGATAACTCGGGCGTGGTGAACATTAAGCGCGGTTCCTGATCCCGCAATAACATTCTTTATTCCTGAAGTATAAAACCGCAGAAAATCCGTATAGCCCTCAACGATAATCGCTTCTTTTTCCTGCTGTATCGCTGTTTTGGAATGCTCCAATCCATAGAGCGTGCCACTCTTAAAATAAATGGGGGTTTCCGGTGAATTCATATATTTGGCCGGTTCTTTCGGATCCATCGTCCGACCACCAAAGGCCACAATTCGACCGGAGACATTACAAATCGGAAACATGATCCGGTTTCTGAAACGATCCAGAAAACGGTTCTCTTTTTTAATAAACAACCCGGATTTATCAATGATCTTTGGCTTGAATTTCTTCTGGTCAATCTGCCCGTACAAACCATCCCATTCATCGGGTACGAATCCAACCGAAAAGTGTTGCAGGACAGTCTTGTCAAACCCTCTGCCCAACAGATAATTCAGCGCTTTTTTACCTTTATTTGAGTTCAGTTGATTAATGAAGTAGTCTCTGGCAATTTCATGAATCTCGTATAACAGGGCGGTTTCACCCTTTTCAAAATCATCGTTGCCTTTTTCCCATTGAATCTCAATACCGTAGCGTTCAGCCAAGCGCTTCAGGGCATCAACATAGTCGATATTTTCATGCTCCATGACAAAGGTCACCGCGTTACCGCCTTTGCCACAACCGAAGCAATGGAATATTCCCTTCGCCGGATTCACACTGAATGATGGTGTTTTTTCCTCGTGAAACGGACAAAGACCAAAATAATTGCGGCCCCGTTGTTTCAACTGAACGACGTCGGAAACCACATCCAGAACATCCGCCCGGTTTTTGATCTGTTCAACAATATTGGCGGGAATTTTTACCAAGTGCTATCCTGATTCGTCATATTTTCTACAATTCTGCAATCGTTACCCCGGTTCCGCCCTGATCAAATTTCTCGAAGTAGAACTTACGCACGCCGGGGGTCTTTTTCAATACCTCAAGGGTCATCTTCTGTAGCGCCCCCGTACCTTTTCCGTGGATGATCTGAATCTGATTTAAACCGGCCAAAAGTGCTCTATCTAAAAAATATTCAAGCTCATCCTGTGCCTCTTCAAAGCGTTTCCCTCTTAAATCCAGGCGGAACGATGCCATACTTTGAATCGGCGCCGAAACGATCGAATTCTGCAATTCGTTTTCCTGAACATTAGAAACCTGATTGAGCGAATCCAATGAAATCCAAACCGTTTTCCCATTGATCGAAACGGCTGCCCGACGTTTATCGCTCTGAATATCCGTTATTTGTCCGATTCCGGAAATACCCTCGACGCGAACCGAATCACCAACAGAAAAACTATTTTTAGTAATTTCAGGTGGCGGTTTTTTTACACGCTGTCTTTTCCGGGCTGTCTGGCGAACACTTTCCAAAGTCTTTTTCGCCTCGATAATCGTTTCCCTGGTAGCGTCCTTCTCGCGAATATCTTTTACGGCATGTTCAATTTTCGACCGGGATTCATTTACCAGACGGTCCAGTTCAATCGCAATTCTATCATCCATGGATTCATGTTTCTCACGAATCGAGCTTAGTTTCACTTCATATTCGGTGATCAGCTTATCAAGAGTTTTTTTATTGCGTTCAACGGATTGGTTTTCCTTTTCGATCTGGGTTTTCAATGTATCGACTTCGATCAGCAGATGTTCCAGTTTGACCTGATCGCCTCCCATCAAATCCCGGGCACGCTTAATCACCGATTCATCCAGCCCCATCCGCTTTGAAATTTCCAGGGCATAACTGCTCCCCGGCAACCCTAGCTGAAAGCGATAGGTTGGTTGCAACTCCGTCGAGTCAAATTCCATTGCGGCGTTCATGACATTCGGATCCTGATCAGCATAGGCTTTCAGTCCGCTATGGTGAGTTGTCACGGCAGTAAAAGTCTTTCGGCGAACCAACTCTTCCAGTACCGCTCTTCCCAATGCCGACCCTTCCAGCGGGTCGGTACCGGTTCCCAATTCATCGATTAATACCAGCGTATGATCAGTTGCCATTTCGACAATTTTCTTCAGATTGGAGACATGGGATGTAAAAGTTGACAGGTCATCCTCGATGGATTGCTGATCACCGATATCCATTAGGATTCGGTCAAAGTAAGGTATTTTGCTGCCGTCATCAACAGGTACAGGCAAACCGCAACTCACCATCAGGCCCAACAGACCAATCGTTTTCATAGCCACGGTTTTACCGCCGGCATTAGGACCGGTGATAATCACACAGCGAATAGATTCATCAATGGACACATTCAGAGGAATGACTTCCTTGACCAATGACAACAACGGATGGCGGGCATTTTTCAATACCAGCTGCCGCTGATCAAATGTAACTGTCGGAACCCTGCATTTGAAGCGCTGAGAAAATCCGGTACAGGCATTCAGAAAATCCAGTTCCGTAAGGATATCGATATTCCGGATAATATCTTGAAAATTCGGACGTAGGTCTTCGGTTATGCGTTTCAGAATACGTTCAATTTCATCCTGCTCCGCGATTTCAAGATCCATCAAGGCATTGTTTATTTCCACAATAATCAGCGGTTCCACATAGGACGTCGCTCCGGTGGCCGATTGCCCATGAATGATTCCTTTGATTTTACGTTTACTTTCGCTGCGAAGCGGTAAGACAAACCGGCCATCCCGGATGGTTGGATTTTCTTCATGAAGCCAGTTTTCCTGACGTGCCCGATCCATGACCCTGTCAATTTCACGGTGCATTCTGGAAACCGTCTGCTGAATCTGCTTCCGGATTCGCGCCAGTTCCGCACTGGCACTGTCCCGGATATCACCATTGTCATCCACGACCCGACAAATCAACCCGATTTGCTTTTCTAACGGATTCAAGGATTCTACTAATTCTTCAAGTGGTCTCAGACTAACCCGGTTTTTTCTGATAAACTTGTCAAGATCAAGACTCTGCTGTAAAATTCCCAAAATATGAAGCAGGGTTTCCGCAAACAGATAACTGCCTTCAACACGGCAGCGGTACAGATCACCACGAATATCATTGAAATACCGGAGGGGAATCTGCTCACCTTTTTCCCGTAATGTCTCCAACGCTGTAATTCGATTCATCCGCTGAAAAACATCATCAATATCATCAAATGGCCTGATCCCTTGAATCTGTTCTTTTGCGCTCTCCGATAAAGCGCTGTCGGCAATCAATTCCAGAACACGGTTGAAACCCAGTATTTCGTTGATACTATTTACCATTTATTCCCCTGCTTATCAATGAACTCAATTTTGTGACCGAGTGAATCGGGAACAGCCGGAAAGGGCAGCGGTAACGGTGTCTCCATTCGGAATATTCCCCGGATATTTTCTTTCAGGGAATCGGCTCGTTTTTCCAAACCGAAGGTTTTCAGCAGCACCCGTTCGCATTTATCGAGATAAATATAACTGGGTGATGACGCTTCCAGTTTTTTTACAAACAATGTTTCAGAAAAAATACTGAAACACCAGGCAACAATTGACATGATCAGGATGCCTTTTAATGCTCCGAAAGCCAGACCACTCAAGCGATCCAGCCAAACCAGTTTCAAAGTACTGACAATCCGTTTCAAAATCGACGACAGTAGTTGAATCGATAAATACACAATCAGAAAAACAATGATGAAACCAATTACGGTCTGAACACCTTCGGAAATATTAAACATATCCTGAATGAGTGCGACGCCCAGGCCATAAAACCGGACCGCGAATATCGAAGCAACAACCATCCCAATCAATTTCAGCGCTTCTTCAATCAAACCATGACGCAGTCCAAGAAATCCCAGAATCCCAATCATGATGATGACAATCAAATCAAATAGTGTATACATTTAAAACCACATTATGATAATTTTGTTCTGACTATCACTTGAACCTGAGCACCGTCCGTTCGGCCCTTTACCTGTTGCATGATTTTGGGCATCACCTTACCAATGTCTTTCAGGGATGTTGCACCAGTTTCGGCAATTACGTCAATGATGACCTGTTCCAGCTCATCCATGCCCATTGCTTCCGGAAGATACTCCGATATAATCGCCAATTCCGCCTCTTCCTGTTTTACCAGGTCATCACGGCCACCATCTGTATAGGCTTTTATGGCTTCGCGGCGCTGTTTGGCAGCATTGGTCAAAACGCCGATGATATCTTTATCATCCAATTCCTTTTTCTGATCGATCTCCAGTTTGCGAACCATACCACGTACCAAACGGACAACATTCAATCGCAGTTCGTCCTTTGCTTTCATTGCCGTAACCATGTCTTTCTGAAGTTGTTCTTTCAGATTCATTTATTCCTCCTAAACACTTTAATGTAATACCGCAGCCATCATCATCCGGCCGCTTTGCACACCATCACGACGATAACTGTAAAACAATTCGCTCTGGCAGCACGTACACATCTCGCTGTCGTCAATATGATTCGATAAAATGCTCAATGCCAAAAGTTGGGATTTGATCACCTTCACCAAGTCCAGATTAAGCCGGTTTTTTCTCTCAATAATTGAGTCTATTGGAAATTGATCTGCCACATCCTGCTGAACTTCATAACAGCAGGAGCGAATTGACGGACCAATAGCACAATAAATATCCTCCGGTTTTGAGCCGTAATCTGAACGCATCAGATTGATAGTCTCCTGTACAATACCCTGCCTGACACTGCGCCTCCCGGCATGAACAGTTGCGATTATATGACGAACCGGATTATGCATCAGAACCGGAACACAATCTGCCGTTTTTATTGCCAGTACAATGCTATTTTTATTCGTAATTAATCCATCGGTCGATTCGAAGAGGCCGGGTTTTTCAACTTTTTGAATCCTGTTGCCGTGGACCTGCACCCCGCAGGCCAGCTGTTGCTGACTCCCATTGATTGATTTCAAAAACAGGTCCCTGTTCCCGACAACATTTTCATCAGTATCTCCGACATTCAGTCCCAGATTCAGACTATTGTACGGTTCAGGACTGATTCCACTGAGCCGCGTGCTGAACGCATGATCGATATGGTTAAAAGAATCTATCAGAGAAGATCGATAAAGAGTCAGATTATTGACATGAAGAGCATTAAACATGCTTAATATCGCGGTGTATACGTCGTCAAATCACCATTTTCAATTGCAGCTACCGGTTTTGCGGTTTCCCCTTCCATTTTCATGATGAAGGCACAGGAATTAACCCTGGGCCGATTCCCCCGAAAGGAGATATCCCGGCAGATTCCGCGATAAGTTGGCATTTGGGCCAATTTTTTCCGAATGGTTTCCCGGGAAATATCACTCTCATCAAACACAGAAAGCAACGCACGCATGGTATCATAGCCATACAGATCAAAACGTCCCGGAGCTGACCCGATCAAGCGACTGTAATTACGTTCAAAATTTTTATAAAACCGGGATTCTTTATCAATGTAATAATCAGAAATGAAGGTCAACTGACGTGCTACCACCGGATGTTTTTTCAACATTTCCGGGTCATTCCAGTTCGCGCTGCCGAAAATTTTAGCGTTTAAATTGTAATACTCCAGCTGGGGTATCAGCATTTTTAAATCGCTGGCATAGGCCGGTACAAGAAGGCCGTCAATGGATGTGATACGATACTCCAGCGAGTCCTCCTTTGGAATTAAAAACTCCGTCGAATCCATTATCCCAGTCAGTATCAGTGCCTGTTTCAAATCTGCAATATAAACAGAATCGGTTCTGAAAATACGATACTGATCCCCATATATATCCACATAAATACTGTCCGTCAGCCAGAGGCTGTCAGATACGGTATATCCAAGCAGTTTCTGCTTACCGGCTTCTATTTTTTCTTCCAGAATTTTATGACTGATTCCAAGGCCGGCTACACGAATACCGGAAAACTGATATTTCAATTCTTCCGGGATGCCGTGATACCACTGCTGAGAAACGACATGGCCGCCCCGCTCATCCACCGTCCGGCAGAAAGCATCGGTCAGCTCTTTTCCAAATTCATCGGCCGGAGAGATCGACGCAACAGTCATTACATTAGAGATACTGTTGGAGTATTCACCCAGAAAGCGTCCCAGATTTTCAAAGTCCACATTAGCCTGGAAAATATAGGGTCCCAGGGAGCTGATTTCACTGCTTGTCGCTGTCGGAGAAATTTGCGGGACTTTGCGCTGATTGGCAACGGCTGCAACAGCGATGGTGTTTTCGCTGGTCACCGGTCCGAAAATCGCTCTGACCTTAGGATTATTGCACAGGTACTCAACCTTTTTAATGCTTTCAACTACCTCTCCCCGGTTATCCATGGCAATAACCGTAATATCTTTGTCGCTGTTGGCACGGAACTGATGAATAGCATAGCGTACGCCTTTCAAGATATTGTTTCCAATCGGAGCCATTGTCCCGCTGAGTGGAAGAATAACCCCGATATAGACCTTTTCCTGTGTGCGGTTTTTCAAACGTTCACTGGTCCGGACAAATTCATTATTAAAATACGGTCCTTTAATCATCCCTTTGATTGCACGCAATTCCTTTTCCGCTTTACGCGTATCTCCATCGAGATGGTACTTTTCAGCCAGTTTCAATGTCAGAAATATCTTATGGAAATCTTCATGGTCATTTTCGATAATTGTCAAAAGCTCTTCTGTACTGATAAACAGATCAATAACAGTCTCCAGCGTCTGTTTACTCAAAAAGCGAAAGCGTTCCTGATTGGTACTCTGCATTACGTTCAAGTAATGGAAAATCGATTCACTGTACAATCCCTTAATCAGGTAGGCTTCTGCTAACGTATACTCGGCATCATCCAGGTATCGGGAAGTCTTGTGGATCAGAACAAACTCACGCCCCATCTGAATTGCCAGATCAAGGTCACCAAGACGCAAATAGGTCTTTATCAGGAGTAAACCCGAGGCACTTAAAAGGTGGTTTTCCGATTCAGGGATGGCATTAAATTTCTCGAAAATATTCAACGCATCCCAGTAACGCTCCTGGTTGTAGTAACGAACACCCTCCTGAAAAATCAGTTTAAGCGAATCCACCGGTTCAATTCTGGTGCTATCGGGTGTCATGTCCACAAATTGTGAAACGGCAATATTCATCAGGATGAATAGAACAAGAATGGTTTTTAAAAATTTCATATTTGTCTTCGCGAATTGATTATTAACGTTTATTCCCACTCAATTGTGCCGGGCGGTTTCGACGTAATATCATAGACAACCCGGTTGATTCCCCGAACCTCATTGACGATCCGACTGGCAACTTTACTTAAAACGGCATTCGGAATTGGCGACCAATCGGCAGTCATACCGTCGCTGCTGTTAACCGACCGCAACGCGACAACGTTTTCATATGTTCGCTGGTCTCCCATAACGCCTACAGTTTTTACGGGAATCAGCACGGCAAATGCCTGCCAGACCCGATCGTATTCACCAGAATTCTTTAATTCTTTAATAAATATATCATCAGCTTTACGCAGAATTGATAAACGATTGGCCGTAATTTCACCAATAATTCTCACTCCCAGACCTGGCCCCGGAAAGGGATGCCGGTTCAGGATTTCGGATGACATGCCCAGTTCACGGCCAATCTTGCGAACTTCATCCTTGAAAAGGCTGTTAAACGGTTCAATCAGGTCCAGTTTCATACGTTTCGGCAGGCCGCCGACATTATGATGACTTTTAATAACCTGTGATGGTCCGTTGACAGAGCGGCTTTCGATAACGTCAGGATAAAGTGTTCCCTGAGCCAGGAAAGACAGGTTTTTGTGCTTCTTCGAGATATCTTCAAATGCCTTGATAAACTGATGGCCGATGATTTTTCGTTTACGTTCGGGACTTTTAATTCCTTTTAATGCTTTTAAAAATTGCGCTGAATAATTGTACATCCGAATGGGAAGTCCCATTGCTCTTAATTTGCGAACCACTTCAAACTGTTCCGCTTTGCGCAAAAGTCCGTTGTTAATAAATACCGGTACACACTGATTTCCAATCGCACGGTACATCAGAATTCCCATAACAGACGAATCTACACCGCCACTGAGTGCCATCAGAACTTTGCCATTTCCGACCTTTTCACGAATTTGAGCAGAGTTTTGTTCAATAAAATGCTCAGCCGTCCAATCCTGCTGCAATCCGGCAATGCCAAAGAGGAAATTTTCCAGGATTTTTTGCCCTTCTACGGTATGAACAACCTCGGGGTGAAATTGTAATCCCAGTAATGGTTTTTCATGATGTTCAATGGCCGCCGGAGCTCCGTTTTCAGAAACCGCCACAATGTCGAAACCTTCCGGCAGACTGTCGACATGGTCACCATGACTCATCCAGACTATTGTACTGTCTTCGACATTCTGAAAGAGAACAGATTTTTTACGGAACTGGATGGTACTTCGACCATATTCCCGGCGATTATCGGAATGCACTTTGGCACCGAAATGCCGGGACATTAACTGCAATCCATAGCAGATTCCCAGAACCGGCAAATCCAATTCAAATAGTTTGGGATCGATGTCCGGGGCTTTATCTTCATATACGCTGGATGGTCCACCTGATAAAATCAAGGCCGATATATTGTTCGTAATAACATCTTCAGGTCTGATATCGGGTAAAACAATTTCCGAATACACAGACATCTCTCTCACCCGTCGGGCAATCAGCTGCGTATATTGCGAGCCGAAATCAATAATCCAGACCTTGCTTGTTTTGCTCATTTCCCCAAAATCTCCGGCAACCAGTCAGTTAACGTATCTATAAATTTATAATTTGTCAGATCATATTTTACCGGAGTGATAGAAATATATCCATGCTTAATTGCTTCGTCATCGACATCGTCTTCAGCGACGATCTCTTCCTTTCGACCATCCATCCAGTAATAAACCCGATTACGGGGATCAACCCGTTTATCAAAAGTCTCCGCAAAATTTGCCATTCCCTGCCGGGTAATTCGGACCCCGGCAATTTCATTTTCAGGAAGATTCGGCACATTGATATTCAGAAGTGTCCGATCGGAAAGCCCCTTGGAAAGCACAATCGACATCATCTTTGCTGCAAAACGGGCCGCCGGTTCAAAAATCGGTTCAGTATACGTTGTGAGTGAAACGGCAATCGATGGAATGCCCAGGATCGTTCCTTCCGTCGCCGCAGATACCGTACCGGAGTAGATCACATTGATGCCGGCATTGGACCCAAGATTGATTCCGCTGATAACCATATCCGGCCGACGATCCAGCAATGCTCCAACAGCAATTTTCACGCAATCCGATGGTGTTCCGGAAACAGCGTAACCTTCCCATTGACCGGATTTATTAAAGCAGCTAACCCGAATGGGATCGGAAAGCGTAATCGCATGCCCAACGGCACTCTTTTCACTGTCCGGCGCTACCACAACCACATCGGCATATTTTTTTAATTCCTGAACCAAAGCGTGGATTCCAGGCGCGGCAATCCCATCGTCATTGGTTACCAGTACATAGGGTCTAGTTTTTATCATTAAAGAAATCCAATAATTTGATGATGGTTTTTTTAATTTCAGAACGCCCAACGATCATATCCACAAATCCTTTTTCCAATAGAAATTCAGCCCGCTGAAAGCCTTCCGGTAAATCTTTTCCAATGGTCTGTTTGATGACCCGCTCACCGGCAAATCCAATCAAAGCGCCCGGTTCGGCAATGATGATATCACCCAGCATTGCAAAACTGGCGGTTGTTCCTCCGGTTGTGGGATCCGTAAGAATGGATATAAAAAGGCCACCCTCTTCGTGGAATTGCGCCAGTTTGGCGCTGGTTTTCGCCATTTGCATCAGGGACAGGACACCCTCCTGCATACGAGCACCACCGGAACTGGAAACAATGAGTAAAGGCAGTTTTTTTTCTCTGGCCCGGTTAATTGCACGGGAGATTTTTTCACCGACGACAGATCCCATACTACCGCCCACAAAATTAAAGTCCATCACGCAGAGCACGATCCGGTGCCTGCCAATATCACCTTCGACGGTAACGACAGCATCGTAAAGCCCAGTCTTTGTATGAGCATCTTTTAAGCGATCGATGTACCGTTTTGAATCCTTAAATTTCAGAGGATCATTAGATTTCATTTTCTGATTAAACTCTTCGTATTCGCCATCAATTAAAATTGTAAAATAATTGTTGCTGGAAATTCGGAAATGGTATTGACATTGGGTACAAATCCAGAAATTCCGCTCTAACTCCCGTTTATACAGGTATTCCGAGCACTTTGGGCATTTAATCCAAAGCCCGTCGGGAATTACCTTTTTCTCCGTGCTCAGCAAACCTGTTTTTGTTCTGCGAAACCAGTCAACCATAGTGACCTCACTCAAATATTTTTGTCAGTATCAGGGCATCATACCTGTCTTCATAGTACTTTGCCCGTCTTCCGACACTTTTAAATCCTGTCTTGGTATACAATTGCCGGGCTGCCTCGTTTATTTCGCTGACTTCCAGTGAAATAGTCATAGCCCCCTTTTTCCGGCAAAAATCAAAAATCCAGTTTAATAACTGCTCCCCAAAACCCATTTTCCGGTAATCAGGGTGAATGGCGATATTGGCAATATGGGCTTCATCTTCAAATATCCAGAATATAACATAACCTGCTAATTTATCCTGAATTTTTAAAATATAAAAAAAACTCACCGGATTATATAGTTCATGCTTAAAAAAATCACGTGTCCATGGTGAATTAAACGAGGAATTCTCTATCTCAGAAACCTCATGAAGATCCCGTTCATTGGCAGGATTTATCCGGATTCTGTTTTCGGCTTCCACTTCTTGACCTCGAATTCACTTAAATACAGGGGTTCCAGATCAGATACACTTTGAGCTTGTAGAACCTGATAATGTTGGTATGCCAGCCATGCGACATGGTCCCCCTCGGGATAGACTGTCTCGATCGGACCAAAGTCAGCATCGTTTATTTCCGATGGACTAATATATGAGTACTTTTTATGATACCGTTGACGAATATCCGAAAAAGAATCGTAACCAATGTCTATTGAATCAATACTGAGGGGATGTTTTTTTTGACAAAACACATGATATGCCAGATCCCGGTGAGATTTTATCATCAGAACCATATCCGAATCGATTGTTTGACGGGCAACACTTTCCAGAACCGCCATTGTCGGAACCGGCAAAACCGGCAGTTTACGGGCAAACGCTATTCCTTTGGCTGTGCTCAATCCGATTCGTAAGCCTGTATAAGAACCCGGACCAATGCTAACTGCCACTGCGTTTATTTCGCACATCGGGATTGATTTTGTTAATAATTCATCGATTAGAGATATTAGTTGTTCCGATGCCATGGAACGACCGATTTGCGCGTTCCTGCCCACAATCCTGCCATCGCTAACGATGCCAACACTGCAGTTATTGGTAGACGTATCAATTCCTAATATATTCATCGTTTTATTGGATTTTAAATAGTTTGACAATATTATTTTCGATCATTTCCGAAGCTTTGATACGAATCTTCCGAGTATTTTCAGTGTTTAAATTGTGATCAAGCCAGATTCGAATTGCCGTATCTGGAATCAGTTCTGCGATGGTGTCGGCCCACTCTACCAGCGTAATACCCTCTCCAAAAAAATAATCATTAATTCCCAATTCCAGCCACTCTTCCAGACGATTTTCCCGATAACAATCCATGTGGTAAACCGGAATTTCCCCCACATACTCATTAACCAATGTATAGGTTGGACTTTCGACTTGCTGCTGAATCTTCAAACCCCGGCATATACCTCTGATCATTGTTGTTTTCCCGGCTGCCAGATCACCGACAAGCACCAGCACATCTCCCCGATTCAATTGAGAAGCAATGATTTCACCCAGACGTTCCGTCTCGGCGGCTGAAGAACTGGTTAAATCTATCATCGATCTATTTTGGCGTTAACGTCGCAATCGGTAATATTGTCTCTTCCATTGACATTCCTCCGTGCTGAAACGTATCACGGTAATGGGACTGAAATTTATGATAATTCGTCGGATATACGAAATAAAAGTTCTCTTTCGCGATCAGATAATTCGTATTGATTCCAAGGTTCGGTAATTTATATTCATCCGGATCTTTAATCACCAGTGCATATTTCTGATGACAGTTCAGATTTTTGCCATATTTAAAGCGAATATTCGTAGAAGTTTCTTTATCACCAACTACCTTCACATCGTTGTGAACCCGGATACTTCCATGGTCACTGGTGATTACAATTGTAAAATTGTATTCGGCGAACTTTTTCAAAACCGAATAAATCCAGGAATGCTGAAACCAGGTTCGGACAATTGAACGATAACTGGCTTCATTGGGAACGATCTCCTTTAATATTTCCGAATCGGATCGCCGATGAGCCAATACATCGACAAAATTGATCACCAGAGAGATAAATGGATTTTCCAGATAAGTAGATAATTTTCGGTCCATTGCCCAGCCCGCTTCGGAATCCAGCACTTTGATATATTTTCCTGAGCGTTTCAGTTCAGGAATCTCCTGGCTGACCAGATTTTGAATCATCTGCGCTTCATGGTGGTTCATTGAACTCTCATCATCCTCGTCCCTATCCCAAATATCCGGGTACGCCCGGTTGATTTCCGAAGGAAACATGCCGCTGAAAATCGAGTTTCGCGAATAGGGTGTGGCAGAAGGTAAAAGGGAAAAATGGTAATCCGTTGTAACATTATAGAAGTCATAGAGTAAGGGTTCGAAGGTTAGCCATTGATCCAATCGCATACAATCAATCACAATAAACAGGACTTTCTCGCCTGCACGAAGTTTTGGGAAGACATATTTTCGGACAACATCGGTGGATAATGTCGGTCTGAAATGAGGATCATCGTTTACCCAGTCCGCATAGTGTTTTTCAAGAAATTTACCATACTCAATATTGCAGTCCCGCACCTGATCTTCCAGAGTTTCTTTTAAGCCCAGATCGGGATGGTCATCAAATTCAATATCCCAGCGTGCCAGTTTTTTATAAATATCGATCCATTCATCACTGCTCAGTTCCTCGTACAAACGGCGAGATATAGAATGGAATTCCTCCATATAATTGCGGGAAACATGCTCTGATGAAATCCGGTTTTGTTCAATGACCTTTTTACAGGCCATTAACACTTGGCTGGGATTCACGGGCTTAGTCAGATAGTCGGTGATTTTTCGCCCAATAGCTTTTTCCATCAGGCTTTCTTCTTCATTTTTTGTAATCATGATCACCGGCAATCCCGGTCTGATATCTTTGATCTCAGATAACGTCGTTAAGCCGTCTTTGCCCGCCATCATTTCATCGAGAAGTACAAGGTCAAAATTTGATTCACTCACCAGGTTTACCGCGTCATTGCCATTTGAGACTGGTTCAACATCGAAGCCACGACTTTTCAGAAATAATATATGGGCTTTTAGCAGTTCAATTTCATCATCGACCCACAAGATTCTTCCTTTTTTGTTTACCATTTCATGCTTCCTGGTTTATGGTTTAACGATCTTGTATAATATACGTGAATAGGAATTGCAACCAATACAATTTTAAGGACTCAATCTTCAACATATTATAAAAAGGCAGACATGTTTCTTACGACAGTCTGCCCGATATAGTTCCCCGAATTGGTTGGTATTACTTGGTAGTCATTACGAATTCACCCTGCCAGTTATCCCCGGGCGGATTTACCTTATAGATTTCACATCTCCCAATGAAAACCTTTGAAGGTGGATCATCACCGGTTACTGCAATCGCCTGATTGAACATCTCAATGGCTTCATCCCATTGACGATTCCAGTACAACTCAATACCCTTCATAAAATGAGATCTGATTAACGCTTGTTCGTTGGTCAATTCACCATTTTTAGACATCAACTCGTAAACGGTAATTGGAATCAATTTACCTTTAACGACCAATTTATCCAGTATTCTAACCTCAATTTTATCACTCGCCTGTCTCCGTGTCTCTTCACCAACCATTATATAAGAGCCGTACTGTTTATTGGCGCCCTCAAAGCGGCTGGCCTGGTTCACTGCGTCACCCATTACTGTATACTGAAAGCGCTGGGCGCTGCCCATGTTGCCCGCACTGACAACACCGGAGTTTACTCCCATACGGACATAGATATCAACACCATGATCCTTTTTGATTTCCTTGCGAAGTTCGACGAGTTTAGCCTGCTGATCCAGTGCCGCCCAGCATGCTTTCCAGGCGTGCTCCGGATCTTCCATTGGCACACCGAAATCACACATGATCGCATCGCCCTCGTATTTATCCACATAACCGTCGTAACTCATGCAGATATCCGTCATTGGGGACAGGTATTTATTTAACACCACCGATAATTCTTCCGCGGACAAGCTCTCGGATATTGTGGTAAATCCGGCGACATCAGAAAAGAACATCGTGGCGTCTCGTTTTTCACCGGATAAGGCGAAAGCGTCAGGATGATCTTCAAGATATTTTAAAACCTTCGGACTCATATAGGTCTGGAACATACCCCGGATTTTCTTTTTCTCTTTTTGTTCGGAGAGGAACTGATATACAACATTACTGATATAACTCAGCAGTATAACCGATACTGCCGGAATCATCTGAACCCAGGTACTTTTCTCGATAAACAACCAGATGGAACCGAAAATGTACCCGGCAATTAAAACCAGGGAAAATACACCGCCAAAGACCGGCTTGACAATACTAACCACCAACGCGGTTAATATTCCAATAATAAAAACAATGGCAATATTTTGGTAAAATGGAACCGCCTGGATAAAATTTCCATCCAGCATCGTTTGAATTGCATGAGCGTGTGTTTCCACTCCCGGCATCAGCATCCGGACGCCGCTATAATTATAATACGGAGTGTACTTGTTGTCATGCAATTCATCAATCGACACACCGATCAATGCAATTTTATCTCTGAACGGATTTGCAATGTCAAGGATTTTTTCTACCGCAGCTGTGTCTTCCATTGCCAACGCCATAAAGGCTTCTTCCTGCAGTACTGAATCGGGTAGTAAGGCAATTCGAAGTTCGAAGGGATAGACGGAATTCGCTTTAAACAATTCCATATAATCCGTATCTTCCTCATCCTTCAGATCAAAATCAGCGTCATCAAGAACTGCCGATAGCGAAAAAGTCGGAAATGTTCTTGCCGGGCCATAATAATTTATTAAAATTGTCTGTTCATATCCCTGACTGCCTCGGTGAGCCTGCAATTTTACCGATTCATCCCCGTCACTTTTAGGAAATACAAAATGGCCGTCATCGCTGAATTTAAATTCCGGCGAAGTGGTAAAACCGTTTTCAGCAAAAAATACTTCTGATCCTAATGAGTATATATATTTACTCTGATACGATTCAAAAATAGAGTAACGGCGCATGAAGCCATCCGGGTCCTGCAATTCTCCGACGACTCCCCATTCGCTCCCGGTTTCCATTAAAATTGGTAACGGTTCATTGGGATAAGCATAGATTTCACCGCCCGCCTGAACCCGATCGATTTTACCGGCTAAAATAATATTTCCATTCCGTTGGACCGCATCGGCCAAAATTGAATCACCCAGCAGATTTTTAATATCCGGCTCTGTAAATTGAATATCAAACATAATCCGGCGGACACCGACTTCGTTTAAATTATCAATAATTGTCGCATAATACTCGCGAGGATAAGGATAGCGATCACGGCAAGCTGTGAACGTTTGCTGATCAATGGCAACAATTACCAAATCCGAGTGAGAAACATCCAGCGGGCCGCGCCAGCGAAACCGGAAATCCAGAGACTTCAATTCCAAGTCCCTGAAAAAGCCAAAAATCAGGAGTATTGACACTATTACAGAAAAAAGCAGCGCAATGAGAGTCCCCCAGGCTGCTTTTCTAAATATATCCTTCTTCATCCGATATAAAATCCGCTATTAGAAAAGGAATGTATAATTTACCATGAAACTGACATCGTTGAAGGCTTCGTTTGTCATACGATCATTGATAAGAACATACCGTAGCCTCCATCGAAATTGATGGGCTTCACCCAATCGGTACATACCCCCGGTAAACATGTCATTTTTCATGAAATCCACTAAGCCTGAGCCTTTAGTCAGCGTATACCCGGCTTCCGTGACCAGTTTGCCCTCAAAGAATTCATAGCTTCCGCGCAATACAGTAGTAAACATCTGATAGGGGTCAGCCTGAGACGCACTCTCTGAGGTATTGGAAGATATTCTAAAATTCGTCTTTAGGGGAAATGCAAAAGCCGAATTGATCCCAAAGGAAAATGACGATGCGCTTGTTTTGTTAAATTGATATCCGTAAAGCCGGTCGGTAATCCGGTCATTTCGTTCTGAGTTTGCAAAAGTAATATTCAGAGTGTTTTTTATATCGCCGATCTTAACGTTATGCGAAATCCGGAAATCCTGTCGTGTGGTGACGTTGGATTCTCGGAGGTCTTTTGTGACAACCGTGTCGATTGCTCCTAATCCAGTAAATGTTGTATCATATGTAATATCCATAAAATCCAGGTCATTCTGGCGTCCATAGCTCTGGGTATTAAAATTGATATTTGGTAATCCTTCCCCTGGATATAGTGCCACACTTGCCGTAAAGGAACTCGTTGTCATCGTGGAATTTTTATTTTCTAGCAGATTATCACGCTTCTGATCATAGGCCAGCGTAACAAATAGCTTGTTACTGAACAGCCGGACTTTATCGGATACATTGAAACCCTGAACATCGTTCCGCATATAGGGATTTCCCAATGAAGTGAACTCGGGGCCAACCCGCTGATAGCGGACAACAAAGAAGTTGTTAAAATAATTCAATTTTAACACCGTTTTGAATGCTGTGGAAGGCATATTCAGAAACTCTTTCATACCAATTTGATTATTCGAATCTGGCACTATAGGCATTAGAGGACTGATATTTTCATTTATAATAAAAATATTCGTGAAATCTCCGGGATCTGGAAATCCCGAAAGAGGAATATTTATATCGCCCAGAGATATTGTATCATTTTGCAGACTATCACCTGGTAAAAACGTATCCATTTCTTCAAGCGTCAGAGCACCGCCGGTGATATCACGATTCAGGTATGAGAAGGCTGCATCGGTCTTCCATACAAACCGCTTCTGGTCAAAAGCGAACATTAAATCCGTACCGATAACAATATTATCCTTGGGCTTATTAACACCTCCCATGACAATTGAACTCTCAGAGGTTTCGGTAATACCACCAAACTCCTTTTTTACAGATAAAGTATCGTCACGCGATTTTAATAAGGAAAAACCCAATTGGAAATGTTTCCCGGAACCGAAATAAGGCCTGACGGCAAGCAGGTTACGATCATAAGTATACCCGGTGCGGTTATATTGGACAACACCACCTTCCAGTGTATCGGTAATTCCGATTGCCCCCTCGACTGCCCGATCGGTTTGTCCATATACGATGTGAGTATTAAAATATTTAAGCTTCAGATTGGCTTCTACTCCCCGAACACGTTTTCCCTGTAATAATAACTCGGAAAATTGGGGATTAACATCTCCCACAGAAAGATTGAAAACCGAGGTTGCCAATCCCATGGATAGACGATTCCGGGGTTGCTTTGTCGGATCTTCCTGAGAAGAAATAAATGCTTTAGCTTTAAAACTCAACCAGTCATAGGACCCCGATGCGTTGGCGCGGATAGAATTAATATTTTGACGAACACCCCGTACTTGTTCTGAATTCGCTTCCGCCGATACACGACCGGTGTATTTAAATACACGCTTGGCCTCTTCTACGGTTTTCACAACCGTAAAATTAATTATTTCCGTTGCGTATGGATCACCAAACTGATTGGACATGTTTAATTTGGCAGTATGAATCCCAGGCTTAATATTTTTCGGACGGTACATGATTACATCTTCAGTAATCTCTGCAAGTCTTATTACAGAGACGCCGTCAAGAGTCAGTCTAATTGAATTTACATCTATGTCAACCATATTAAACAATGAAAATGCCAGCACTACCTCTTCAGCAGCGATAACTTCGCCTTCCTCTGGACTCAAAATAATAATGTCGCTGCGAATTCCCCCCTGAATGTCAAGAGAACTGGACGGAAGCGCTTTTTCCGTAATCTCGGCTGCCTTTCTGACAGTAAGTAACATCGGTATATTGTAAGGATCAACTTCCGGAAATGCGACCATTTTCCCATCGGCCATTTCCGCAATGATTAAATATTCAACGCCTTCAGACGTAACGTAATCAGCAGGAATACTCCCGGAATAAACGCCCATATATTCATTCATATCTTCTTCAACAAATGAATCCTGACCGCCCACCCGGAAAAAGAGTCTGACACGTTCTGTTTCCACCACACTACCTTCAATCAGGGCCTCAATTGTAATTGGTGAGTTTGCCCGAATGTTACGCGGTGGTGAATGCAGTACTTTTGCCTGCCCAATAAGTATGCCCGTGAATACTAATATTAATAATGAAAATTTCGCCCCAATCCTACCCATTTACATCCTCAACAATTATTTTTCAGAAAGTGTTTTTTAATATTCTATTTTAATTTCTTTCGTATCGCCCTGATCGTTCTGCAGCTGAATCCGAAGCAAATTGGATGAATCCGTATCTTCCTCATCATCGTCTACGGGTGCTCCACCTTCCTGTGTGGTTTCCACGGTAACCTGTCCATCCGGAGTCGATGTACCCGTCTCATTCGCGCCGACCATAACCACAGCGCCACTTTCATTATTAGTCACTTGTACAGAACCGGACATACCGTAAAACACATCACCCATAACAGGATCCGATGTACACCAGAATACGGTTCCCTTAACGGATGCCACCGAGGTCGGAGTTGCGATGATAAATTCACCTTTTCGTTGGGGGCTGATTTCCGCTTTAAGAGTCCCAACTTGCATGGCTATTTGCTTTGATATGGCTTCTGTTGTGCGGGCACCGGATATTGTCATTTCGGAATTTTCACGTACTTTGATCTGAGTCTTATCATCCAGAAATACCAAAACGGCATAACCATCTTCTCCGGTTTTGATTTGATCATCATTAAAAAGTGCTGTTCCCGGTTTAACACCAGTTTTAAATGCTTCTTCGTTGGAACGTTTCAGACTGGTGTGTCCCCTGGCTTTTAATGTCAATGCAATCTTTTCGGCCGACCATCCCTGAATCGAGAAAATCAGGAGAAATAAAATCAGTGATATTTGCTGTAATTTTTTCATGATTTATTCCTATTTTGTTATTCAACGCCTATTGATTTAATCGAAATCTGACCTGCCAGTACCTGGGATGCTAATGCTGTCAATTGGTCCTGGGTCAACTGCTGGGTATCATTCAGGGTCACAACCCCTGTTGGAAAAAACCCTTCTAGTTCGCCGCTGAACAAAGCATTGTACGTATCGGCATCAATTATCTGTTCCAGAATCTGGAGATATATATTGCTTCCACCACTGGTAGCTCCGCCAGTGTCATCACCACCGCCCATGGAGGGAATTGAAAATACGAAGATATTACTTTCGAGCAATTCAGAACCGGAAGTTGTCGGAAATACTTTTTGAATTTGCCAGACGTAAGTTTTACCGTCTTCAAGCGGTTTGGAATCTGTGAAAGGATACTGAAAAGTATTATCAGCAGTTAATAAATCTCCCTGCCCGGCGCCAGCGGCTACGAGTAGAGAAGGAAGGGGATAAAACTGACCGTTATCAGGATAGGGTAAATTTGCCTGATCGTTGAGGGCCTCATCAATGGAGCTGTGAATGGTACGATTATATTCAGCAACACGAATAAAATATCCACACTCATGACAGTTTCCTTCTGTCCACATAAAATCAGTAGATTCCCACTGAAACAGCGGATAGATAGAGTAAATTTCAATATTCTCATCCAAAGGACCACCCGGTGCAACAAGTTCAAGATCCGATGGATTACCTACAGAAATCACCTGTTTTTCACTTAGCGGTGCCAATCCCGTCGAGCCTTCCGGATAAATTCCAAAATTAAACATATATTCTCCGGCAGGCAGTTTTAATCCTGATAGAATGGCGGTCTGAAGCTGGGCAAATTCCTCTTCGGGAATAAATTCAAATTCGTCCTTATAAATACCTGTCACTTCCCGGCCATCGGTGTAATAGATATTGTCCATATTAATATCAAGGTTTTTTGTCGAAATATTAACTTCACCATTAAAATAAAAGGGTTGAGTTTTAATATGAATTATCCGTCGATTATCTAAGCCCAGACTCGGGACATTTGCAATCATTTCAAATTCGATACTGAGCTGAATCGGTGTACCACTACCGGGTGTTCCGTCACCATCCGGAGCAATATAACTTAGGTAATACTCAAAAATATCCGGATTATTCATACCATTGTTGAAGTCAAAATCAGCAATATAAAATACCTCAACATTGTTGAAATAATTAGTACCCAGACTTAATTCTCCGGTCTGGGCAACTGCAAAAGAAAAAATAAAAAAGAGTGCTATACTGATGGTTGTGATCTTCGTTTTCATAAATACTCCTTATTTCATACCGTCAAGTTAAACGATTAAGGCAAATATTGATGTGAGATAGAACATAAAGCAAGCAATTATTTAATAGTTTTCCACTCACAAATCGAATATAAATATGGAACCTTCAAGATACAATAAAAAAAAGGCACCCCTATTAATTGGGGTGCCTATTAAAGATTCCCGGCAACGACCTACTTTCCCACCCAGTCTCCCAAGCAGTATCATCGGCGCAAGAGGGCTTAACTACCGAGTTCGAGATGGGATCGGGTGTGGCCCCTCTGCTATTGCCACCGGAAAAAGATTGCATTGGGAAAAAATGAGACTCGATATTTAGGAATCTGACTCATAAAGAGTTTTGGTCAAGACTCACGGTTTATTAGTATCACTTGGCTAAACACATCACTGTGCGTACACCTATGACCTATCAACCTCGTAATCTACAAGGAACCTTTAGTCCCGTTTTAACGGGAGGGAGATTTTGTCTTAAGGACGGTTTCACGCTTATATGCCTTCAGCGTTTATCCAAACCAAACGTAGCTACCCAGCACTGCACCTGACGGCACAACTGGTACACTAGAGGTTTGTCCACTCTGGTCCTCTCGTACTAAGAGCAGCCCCTTTCAAATCTCCTACGCCCACAGCGGATAAGGACCGAACTGTCTCACGACGTTCTAAACCCAGCTCGCGTGCCACTTTAATGGGCGAACAGCCCAACCCTTGGGACCTTCTCCAGCCCCAGGATGTGACGGGCCGACATCGAGGTGCCAAACCTCCCCGTCGATGTGAACTCTTGGGGGAGATCAGCCTGTTATCCCCGGAGTACCTTTTATCCTTTGAGCGACGGCACTTCCACTCGCTACCGCCGGATCACTAAGCCCTGCTTTCGCATCTGCTCGACTTGTAGGTCTCGCAGTTAAGCTCCCTTATGCCTTTACACTCTGCGCACGGTTACCAATCGTGCTGAGGGAACCTTTGGGAGCCTCCGTTACATTTTTGGAGGCGACCGCCCCAGTCAAACTACCCGCCTGGCAATGTCCCCTCTCCTGATTCAAGGAGATGGGTTAGAATTCTAACTTTATAAGGGTGGTATTTCAAGGTTGACTCCACGAACACTAGCGTGCCCGCTTCAAAGTCTCCCACCTATCCTACACATATAAAACCAAAATCCAATGCCAAGTTATAGTAAAGGTTCCGGGGTCTTTCTGTCCTGCTGCGGGTAGCCGGCATCTTCACCGGCATTACAATTTCGCCGAGGCTCTGGTTGAGACAGTGTCCAAATCGTTACACCATTCGTGCGGGTCGGAACTTACCCGACAAGGAATTTCGCTACCTTAGGACCGTTATAGTTACGGCCGCCGTTTACTGGGGCTTCAGTTCAGAGCTTCTGCCGACAAGTCGGCATGACACGTTCCTTTAACCTTCCAGCACCGGGCAGGTGTCAGTCCATATACATCGTCTTACGATTTCGCATAGACCTGTGTTTTTAGTAAACAGTCGCTTGGACCTTTTCACTGCGACCTCTTTCGGCTACATTAGTAAAAATATCACCTAATCGAGGCACCCCATATTCCGAAGTTACGGGGCTAATTTGCCTAGTTCCTTAACCAGAGCTATCTCGAGCACCTTAGGATACTCTCCTCGCCTACCTGTGTCGGTTTAGGGTACGGACATCCATATATCTACCATAGAGGCTTTTCTTGTCAGTATGATTAGGGTCAGTTTATGTCCTAGGGACTCCTATTCGCGTCTCGGGGTTATGACCGAACGGATTTTCCTATCCAGTCCCCCTACCTGCTTAAACCGGGACATTCAACACCCGGCTGACCTTTCACTCCTGCGTTACCCCATAGATCAAACAATATACAGATGGTACAGGAATATTCAACCTGTTTTCCATCGCCTACGCCTTTCGGCCTCGGCTTAGGGCCCGACTAACCCTGAGAAGATTTACTTTACTCAGGAACCCTTAGGCTTTCGGTGTTCCGGAATCTCACCGGAATTATCGCTACTCATGCCAGCATACTCATTTCCATGTCCTCCAGCCAACCTCACGATTGACCTTCAACGGTTAATGGAACGCTCCCCTACCACTCTACCGCATAACGGTAGAATCCGAAGCTTCGGTAACAGGGTTATTAGTCCCGAGAATTATTGGCGCGAAACCACTTGACTAGTGAGCTATTACGCACTCTTTAAATGAGTGGCTGCTTCTAAGCCAACATCCTAGCTGTCTGTGTAATTTCACATCCTTTATCACTTACCCTGTATTTAGGGACCTTAGCTATCGATCTGGGTTGTTTCCCTCTCGGCCGTGAAGCTTATCCCACACGGCCTGACTCCTGCAAAAC
>Ga0268281_1000500_pt1 | contig 29128 bp, 16 predicted proteins | sample saktaG_10_FD_190134 | JGI IMG/M metagenome (GOLD analysis project Ga0268281, IMG submission 190134) | Saline water microbial communities from Sakinaw Lake, British Columbia, Canada - sak_2011_5_24_50m | ecosystem: Environmental > Aquatic > Non-marine Saline and Alkaline > Saline ...
AACACCAATACTGATTATGTTCATATCGTTACCGGTATCTCAAAATGCGTTGTTAATCAATATTTTGAGATTATTAAAGAAATTGAAAAAACTACTTGACTGCCATATGGCACTATCAACTGGCGGATACGCCCCGACAGGACGCCGTGGCAGGTATATTGATTCCATAAGAAAAATATTTTTTCATAAAGTTTGCGTGTCATTCCCGAGACCCATCGGGAATCCAGTATTTTCTTTTTCAAAATTTCTTTACTAAACCCCTGCTTGGTAATGAAAAAAGATTCTGAAGAGCTTTACCAATTGAGGAAGTTGGTAAAAAGAATAGTAGGTTATAGTAACGCAAGATTCCGATCTTGCGCATATTATAATTGTATTATTTATCAGCGATCATCAGCAATATCTATGTTAATCTGTGTTCTATTAATTTTCAAATTATTTAAGGAAATTGACATCCAATTTTGCAAACAAAAATACACATGAAAGAATTCTCAGGAAGTGTATGCGAAAGAAATATGCGATTTGGCTCATCTTACTTGTTACAATTTTCCTAAATCATTCATTGCTGTACGCAAGAAAGAAATCAAACGAAGATATCAAACCTTATCCATACGAATGGTATTTCCAGCAGGATACAGAACCGATTCAAACTGAAATCATTGGCAATCCCCTTGATTATGCAGGAAAGCGGATCAGAATGGATGTTCGCAATTTTGAATTACCAAGAGCTTATGAGAATTCATATAGATTTGCCTGCCGATTTCCTCTTATTGATTATGTGTCCAATCAACCGCTGTACATGAAGCAATGGACAGAAGAGGTAAGTGAACAATTTTTTGAGATTCAGAAGAAAGGGGGGATCAAGATAACAAATTATGCACTTGAATTGTTACGTGATACCCAGGAATTTCCTTCCATGAGCATCACTGAGAATGTTGAGTTATTAGATGATTTCAAAGATATGTTGAAGAGCTGCTCATTTTCTATTGAGTATCAAAACGCAGTTTCAAATCTTGTAGAAAAATATCTCATTTCGAAATCCATGATTACCAAAGCAAAAGAGGATCTTTCACCTGAAGATATCAAATTTTTCAATGATAATCCGGGTTATTTCCTTATTCCAGATGGCGAGCATATGCCTGCAATAACAGGAGATGTTTCAACTCATTTTGAATTTATCGAGCATGCAAGGAAATTCAAGTTTCAGTATATGTTCTTTACTGCAAAGCTCATGTCTGATGCAATATACGAGTATTGGGTTGCAACAAAAGATATGTCGATATCAGATATTTATACTGAAGATTCTGCATCCGAGGAATCATTTATTTACGTTACAAATTCATTGAGAATTGTTATTCGAGGTGTCGGTGATGACGTCTATACGAAAGATGCTCACTTGCTTATTGATATAGGTGGTGATGATGTATATCATAACAACGCCGGCGGATGCCGATCGAGTTTCGAAGAGATTGCAGTCTGTATTGACCATGGTGGCAATGACAGATATGAAACACCGAATGACCTTTATGTGCAGGGCTTCGGTTTCTTGGGATGCGGATTTCTTGTAGATTTCAAAGGAAATGATATATACGATGCAAAGCATTTTGCTCAAGGATCTGGAGTGTGCGGAGTTGGGGTGCTTTGGGATGGATCAGGATTTGATACCTACAACGCTCATGCGTTTTGCCAGGGAGCAGGCATGTTCGGATTGGGTATGCTGTTGGATGATAGTGGCGAGGATTTATATAATTGTGCAACGCTCGGACAGGGAGGTGCAACTACGCTTGGTATGGGTATTCTCTCAGACTTGAACGGAGATGATCGCTACTATCTCGCAATTGATGAGTCAAAAGACAAATTGGGTAATCTCGCTGGATACGGTCAGGGTGGTGCACTTTCGTTCCGAAATTATCCATGGAGAAAAAAACTCACTGCTTATGGTGGTGCAGGTCTGCTTTTTGATGCTGATGGTAATGACAGATACTGGACAAAGGGCTGGTGCGATCAAGGCAGCAGTTATATTATGTCATTGGGTGCGTTGGTGGATGAATCCGGAAATGATCATTACACGGCAAATACTGGTCAGGGCAGTGGCATTCATATCACAAATGCAATTCTTATTGATAAGGATGGGCATGATATTTATGAAGGAGGTTTTCGTGCCGGGGGCTCAGGTGGAGATCGGTCAGCGGGTTTTTTTATAGATTATGCAGGAAATGATATTTACAGATCAAGAACCTCATCCTATGGCACTGGTGTGAAGCCAATGAGTTATTCGCTTTTCATTGATTACAAGGGCGAAGATACCTATATTTGCAGTGAACCGAAAAATGAAATCACGTTCAATAACTGGCAGAGTTTTGGGGGAGTATGGCCCGAATCGGAACCCTATAATTGGCCCCTTGCAATTTGCATGGATCTCGGTGGAGAAGATGATTATCAGGTTCGATACCATGAAAATAATTGTGAGCGATCGAGTTTTGGGTATGGAATTTTCATAGATGCAGAATGGAATGAAGGTGATGTTATTGGCGAGATCAGTAATGATTTGAAAAAGCAGAAACTGCCTGAACTGGGCGAGAAGATAAAGGAATCAAAATATTACGAAGATATTACAGGATTATTGTCTCCAAGTGCTTTTATTCGTTTTCAGGCAATCGGAAAATTAATTCAGGATTCGACAGACATCATACCTTATCTTGCAGAAATTCTCAAAACATCAGAGAATCGAAATGTAAATCGTGATGTAATGGAGATCATTCATTATTTTCTGGTGAATAACAAACTTACTAAAAAATCGGAAAAGGAGATCATTACTTTGCTGGATTCACCCGACGAAGAAGTTCGCTATATTATTGCCGATGATATTGGAACGTGGGAATTGGAAAATGGTGAAGTTGCTTTACTGAATGCAGCAAAATACGATAGCTCTTCAGATGTTCGCTACGCAGCCTTAAGGGCATTGATTCAGTTGAAATCAGTAAAAGGACTACCCATTGCACGCAGATTATCTGAGAAGGATCCATCTGAAAAAGTGCGCAGGGTGGCAACTTCATATTTAGGAGCTGTAAATGATGGCATTGACCCCTTCCCTTTATTAAGTTACATTCTTCAACACGATTCTTCACCCTCTGTTCGTGTGGAAGCAGCAGAAGCTATGGGAAAGCTTAATGATGAACAAGCAGTACCCCTCTTACGGGACGCAGCAAAATCCTTTGATGTCTATCTCCAACGGACTGCTGGCAAAAGTTTGGCTGAATTGGGTTATATCGAAGGTATTGAAATTTTGATCGAATCATTATCCTTCCCATCGATTGATGCCTTTGAAAATTATAATTACAATATTCCCAATTTTGTTGCAATGTACTCCGGCTTTGATCTGACCGGGTCGGAACGTTACGATCAGCAAAAATGGAGAGAATGGTTTGCAGTGAATAAAAATTCAATAGATATTCAAAAAAATCTTGAGAACTTGCATGCATACAAGGCGCTTCAAGATTCACTTTCTGATCTTTCTAATAAAGAGAAAATTTCTAAGTATGAAGCTTTTTTATCTGATCATCCTGACTTTCTTCAAGGGAAAAAGGATCTTGCTCGAATTCTGAACAGCGCTGCATGGGATATGGTTACTGCTCCAAAAGAGAGTAAGAGATATGATCCGGTACTCGGTCTGAAGTACGCAAAACGCTGTGTCGAACTCGATCCTCAACTGAATTATATTGACACGCTCGCAGAGGCATATTATCAAAATGGAGATTATGATAACGCTCTTGAAATTTGCAATAATGTTCTTGAGATTCATCCTAAAAATAATATATTTTTAGAGAGAAAAAAGCGTTGTGAGCACCTTTCTGGAAAGTAAATAAAAAAGTTTCGCAGTAGATTTTATAAAAGGTTAAATATGATTTTTTTAAGTAATTTCCGTCCTGTGAAATTTGAGTAAATTATTTCCACTTTTTCAAAAAAACTTGACGACCCTCATGAACAGCATACCTTTTTGTTCAAATTTTTTTGAATAAAAAATTAAACATGAAAGTAAGCAATGAAAATGAATAAAAAATATTCACCACTTATATTTCTAATTATCTTACTATTCGCAAGTTGTGCCGATTTTCTTGAACCGATTTTCAATAATGAAGAACTGGTGATTGAAGCAATTATTCCTACCATCGGCTCTGCAAGAGATGTGTTTGTTTCTGATGATTTTATCTATATAGCAGAAGATCAGGCAGGATTTTCAATTTATGATAAAACGAATGATTCACTTTTAACCCAGTTTTATGGCAATATTGAAAATGCCCGTCTCATTCAAGCGGTTGATGAGATAAAGCAGGTTTTCGTTTACGACCAATATGGAAGTCCTGCTGCGATCATGGTATATGATATTACCGATCCTTCAAACCCTACAGAAATGCCACCCATTACTGGTCAAACCAGTGATATCGAAGCGTTGAAATGTGATTTACAACCAGATAACAGTGTCGATATTTTATGGACTCATGCCAATAGTTATCAATATGGCAATTACAACAATATTTGGCTCGGTTCTTATGCATATAACTTTCCTAATGCAATCGGGGGATTTGATATTGTAGACACACTGCTTTTTGTAACAGGCGAGCAAAGAGGATTATATATAACGAATCGAAATAATGGAAACATCATTAGTATAGTGAATACTCAGGGTACAGCGATAGATGTTAAAGTATATGAAAACTATGCTTATGTTGCAGATAAAGAGTATGGAATCTCTGTCATAGATATTTCAGATATTACTCAACCGGAGATGGTCCACAGTTATGATACTTCCGGTCATGCTCAGAGAATAGACGTTGAAGGAGATTACCTGGTGGTCGCTTCCGGTGGCGGTGGAGTCTATTTGTTTGATATATCGGACAGAGCCCACCCTGAGTTCACAGATAGGTGGGATGATTCGGATATTGGCTATACTTATGATGTGGATATTAATAATGGGGAAGTATTTGTTGCAACCCGTGATGGTGTATATCGAATGTTAATAATTAATGATAAATAAAAGAAAAAGGATTAAAATGAAAAAAGCTCTTTTGGTATTTATTTTATGTTTTGTAAGTTTTTCAACTGTTTATGCTTCAACCGATGACCCTGCGGCTCTATCTCAGGATGAGAAAGTAATGAGATGTCAATTTTCAGACTTGAACGTTACTGAGATCAGTTTTGAGCTTCCAGATTATGAACAAACCTCAGAGTATGAAAAGAATGTCCAGTATACTAAAATTACTCTCCCTTCCGAAGGTGCATTAATACTCGAAGGATATCCTGATCTTCCTGTTATCAGCAGACTTATTGCTATACCTTCTCAGGGATCAGTTACTTATGAAATTGAGAATATTTATGAAGAAGTGATCTCAAATGTTGAGATTTACCCCTATCAGGGAGAAAATAGAACTGTTGGGAATTTACTTATGAATGAGAAGGTTTATAATGGTAATGAACCTTATCCGGCAGAGATTATTTCGATATCCGAGCCACAGATCATGCGTGATCTGCGCCTTGTTCGTGTAACGATCCAACCCTTTCAATATTTCCCGGAAACGAAAGAACTACGAATTATTAAGAATGCTGATGTGCATATTACCACTTCCAGCACAGGTGGAGTGAACGAGAAATCATCACAGAGAAAGATTTCACGTTTTTTTGAACCGATATACAAATCAATGGTTCTGAACTATGAAGAGATATTCAAAGATGTTGAGTATCAAGAGCCGAGTTACTTGTTCATATATCCTACTGATGCAACCGTTTTGGCATATCTCTCTTATATTACAGATTGGAAACATCAAAAGGGATTTCATGTTGAAACGGCTGATCTTGCTCATACAGGTTCGAGTTTATCACAAATTAAAACTTTCATACAAAATGCTTATGATACCTGGGCATATCCACCGGAATTCGTTTGTATCGTTGGTGATGCTGGAGGTTCCTATAATATACCCACAGCATACTATTCGGGTGGAGAGGGAGATCAATACTATACCTTACTTGAAGGCAACGACATCTTAGCCGATGTTTTTATAGGAAGACTCTCCTTTAACTCCCTTTTGGAATTTCAAACGATCATCTCAAAACTGCTTAATTATGAAAAGACGCCCTATATGGTTAATACTGACTGGTATAAAAAAGCACTTCTTGTTGGTGATCCTTCTCAGTCGGGTACTTCCTGTATTTCTACGTGCAAGTTCGTTAAAGAGGTCATGCATACATACTCAATGGAATATGATTTTAATGAGATATATTCAAGCCCATTTGTATCTGGAATCAGTAATTCAATAAACAGTGGAGTTAGTTACTTTAATTATCGCGGATGGCTTGGAATGAGTGGCTGGAGTAATAGCAATACCGCAGCACTTAATAATGGATATATGCTTCCCTTTGTTGTTATACCAACATGTGGAACAGGAGATTTTGAAGGAACTAATGATTGCAGAAGTGAATATTTCTTAAAAGCCGGATCCCCTTCAATACCCAAAGGTGCGATCGCAGCAATCGGTACTGCAACAATGAGTACACATACCGCATTTAATAATTGTGTCTCAGCAGGTGTATTTACTGGAGTGTTCCGTGACCGTATTTTTAATCCAGGTGGGGCACTTGTTCGGGCAAAATTAAGTCTCTATAACAGTTTTCCAACTAATCCCAACAACTGGGTTGATTGCTTTTCCTACTGGAATAATCTTATGGGTGATCCAGGAATGGAATTGTGGACAGGTCTACCGAAACAGTTAAACGTGACGCACCCTACAATGGTTGCAGTAGGAACTAATAATATTGAAATTACTGTCAGAAATACTTATGGATTTGTAATTGAAGGGGCATGGGTTACTATCCTTCAGGAAGGTGATAACATTTTTGAAAGCGGTTATACTGACTCAAATGGAAAGGTCGTTCTCCCGGTTGAGACATCGATCACTGGGAATGTCACCATTACTGTTACAAAGCATGATCACATTCCATATATATCAGAATTCCTCATTTTACAGGCAAACAGTTTTGCAAGTATTTCTCAGACAACAATTGATGATGATAACAGCGGGTCATCTTCAGGAAATAATGATGGATTGGTCAATCCTGGAGAAGATATCGAGCTTATTATAAGCTTGAAAAATCATGGAAACAATGATCTTTATAATGTAACTGCAACTCTTGAAACTGATGATCCAGGTGTCACGATCACAGATGATACAGAGAATTTTGGAACGATCAATGCTAATCAGACGGTGCAGTGTCTTGATGATTTTGATTTCTCCATTGATGCTGATCTTCTTGGTGGAGCTGAAATATGGTTTGATCTCATCATTACTGATAGCGCATCAGATGAATGGACAGATCGATTTTCAATTCCAATATACGGTGCAAATCTTGATTTTGTAGAATGTACAATTATTGATGGAAATGATGGAATCTTAAATCCCGGTGAAACAGCTCAATTGCTTATCACGCTCAGAAACTCCGGCTCGGTTTCTGCCCAAGCTGTTGATGGACTGCTCTTGAGTAATGATGATATGATCACAATAAATGACAGTCTCGGTTTTTGGGGAGTGATTTATCCTGATGATATAGGTACAAATAATACCAATACTTTTGAAGTCTATGCTGACACGCAGGTCATTCCCGGAACACAATTTCAATTACCTCTTCATCTGACGAATAGTGCGGGATATGATGATCAGATTACTGTAACCCTGGAAGTTGGAATCGTTGATGTCGGTGATCCATTAGGACCGGACTCGTATGGCTATTACTGTTATGATGACGGGGATACGGACTACAGCATCGCTCCATACTATTCGTGGATTGAGATCGATCCTGATTACGGTGGCAATGGTACTATTCTGAGTCTGTATGATAACGGTGATGATGGTGATATCGCTACGATCAATATACCATTTAGTATGACCTTTTATGGACGTTTTTATCATGCTATCACTGTATGCACAAATGGATGGCTTGCACCAGGCGGGACAGAAGAATTTGCCTTTATGAACAGACCCATCCCAGAATCGCTAGGACCTTCTCCAATGATCGCTGCTTTCTGGGATGACCTGAGAACACAGGATTGTAATTTAAATGATTATGGAGATGTTTGTTATTACTATGATTATTCAAATCACAGATTTATTATTGAATGGTCGGAAATGCTTAATGATTATGATACAAGTATTTATATAAATGGATCAGAAGAAACATTTCAAGTCGTGATCTATGATCCTACATATTATCCTACTCCAACGGGGGATTCTGAAATACTAATTCAGTACAAGGTTTTTAATAATGTCAATGCCGGATACTACTCGGGATATGTTCAACATGGTGAATATGCAACTATTGGTCTAGAAGATCATTCGGGACTTGTTGGTCTTGAATATAGTTTCTGCAATTCCTATCCTACTGCTGCAAAAACTCTGAGCAATAATTCAGCTATTTTCTTTACAACACGGGGTTCAGAAATACTTGATCCGCCAATTGCTGGCGTGACGCCTTTAGAATTCACCTTTGTGCTGGAGCAGGGACAGACGGGCTCTGATGTGCTGAGTATTTCTAATACAGGTGAGTCCAATCTGATATATTCTATTGAAAAAGATTACAATATCGACCGTGATGCAGGCGGACCTGACAGCTATGGTTATATGTGGAATGATTCCAATGAACCTGGCGGTCCTGATTATGATTGGGTCGATATTAGCGAAATCGGGACACAGGTTACATTCACTCATAATGATGTGGGCTCAGGTTCATTTGATATTGGATTCGATTTTGATTTTTACGGAGAAATGTACAATGAATTCATCATAAATCCTAATGGATGGATTGGATTCGGTAACGATTGGACTGATTATTATAACTACTCGATCCCGAGAAATGATGCACCAAAACCAGCTATTTTTGGCTTCTGGGATGACTTAAATCCAGTTAATTCTGGCAATACAACCGGTTCTGGAGATGTGTATTATTATACAAACGGCTCAGACAGTCTTATTGTCTGGTTCGACCATGTGATCCATTATCCAGGTGGGCAAAACGGCACTTATGATTTTGAAATAATTATTACAAGTGATAATGGGATAAAGTTACAATATCGCTCTTTGAACGGCGATCTCAATTCATGTACGGTCGGTATCCAGAATGAAACGGGCTCGGTCGGTCTGGAAGTTCTCTATAATAACTATTACCTGCAAAGCAATCTCGCAATTGAATTTTATAGAGTTATTGATTGGCTTGCAGTTGATCCTTCAAGTGGAGTCGTCTTTGCAGATGATACACAGAATATCGATATTATTGTGGATACTGATGAGCTTGAGTATGGGCAGACCTATCAATGTGATCTCTATCTCACGACGAATGATCCGAATCTCAGCCAGACGATCATACCCGTTTATCTGACAGTTGGTGATATTGATCAGGGAACTGTACAGGGTACTGTCTCTCTTCTGGGTGGATCATCCACTCCGGATAATGTTACCATTGATATAGATGGTATGACAATCTATCCTGATGCAGCAGGATGGTTTGAAGCGATCATTCCTATTGGTAATTATATTCTGGAAGCAACCTGCCCCGGGTACGATAGTTATACTGAAGATATTGAAGTATTGCTTAATCAGATAACAACGGTGAATCCTGTTCTTGAATACATCGAAGCACCTGAAAATGTATGGGTTTCTATCTCAGAAGATTATCGCGCCACAATATTTTGGAACAGTGTATCCCAATATACAGATTCCAAGCTTTTCCAATCCTATACTCTTGCCAGACAGTTGGATGGAGGAAACTGGATCATTATTCAAGAAGGGTTAGCAGATACTGTATTTGTTGATAATCTTTATAGCCAATCCGACGGTGAATATAAGTATGGTGTGAAAGCAGTTTATGAATACTCTCAAAGCGAGCTTACTCAGTCCGATGTCCTTCCAATTTTCCGTTTTGTGGATGTGCTGTTTGAATTTACTCTATCCGATGGTCAAACTCCGCAAGGTGTTATTTTCAACTTGATAGGTCAGGATACGATCTATACTCAAGTATATGAAGATTCAACTCATTCAGACGGTATTTTGTCCTATACGGATGTTTTCATGGCTGATTATCATCTTACTGCAGAAAAAGTAGGTTATGAACCTATTGATGAAATTATCACAATTGATGATGAGACAACAAATTTTGAATATACACTTCAATATTTTATCGCAATCGGAGACGAACCTATTCCTCTGGTGAGCAAGATCGAGCAGAACTATCCAAATCCATTCCATATATCTGGATTTTCCCGCGGGGGAACTGAGATCAATTATCACGTGCATAAAGTGGCTCAAGTTAAAGTAGAGATATTCAATATCAAAGGAGAACGTGTTGCTACTCTGGTTAATGGAAGCATGATTCCCGGCATATATTCCACCTCGTGGAATGGAGTTGATGATCAAAATAAAGCGGTGAGTTCAGGAATATATTTTTACAGATTAATGCTTGATAATTCAACAATAGAAAGCAAGAAGTGTGTTCTTATTAAATAAATAAAGGTTCAATATGCCACAAAGACTCGAAGAGCCAAAGATTCACAAAGAAAAATTCAACGGATTTGGCTTTTAATTTTGTGCGTTCCCACAAGCAGGGGCTTGGGAACGAGAAGTTAATTTAACTTTGAATATTCTTTGTGACTTAGCCTGCCCCGTAAGGAAGTTTACCCTGTGTAATCCACGAAGTGGTGCAAAGCAATTACACAGGGCGGGCAATATTTAACAGGGAATGACTGTATCGGGGTGTCTTCGTGGCAACAAGAAAGGAAAATTTTTTTGGAGTTTTAATCATGAAAAAGTTTTTGTTCATCACTATTGTTCTACTTGTGTGTTCCTCAGCTTTTGCAGATGTAATTGAGAAAACCTATTATTTTGATGAGCCACATTTCACTCACGTTGATGCACAATATCAGCTTATATCATTTGAATCAACTCTTCAATCTGCTCCGGCAGGCAATCCCTCCTTACCATATTATGCAGTTTCATTGCTATTACCTTCCGGACATGAAGCTTATGAAGTAGAGGTAATTCCGGAGAATAAAACAGTGATCTCTGGTCGCTATGAACTTTATCCAATGCAGCACGTACAACCCTATTCAAAAGGGTCTCGTGGTGAGTTTGTTATAAATCAGGATATCTACAATAAAGTAAAACCCTATCCTGAATCCATACATGGGACGCTTTCAACCCACTATATGAATGGCTATGGATTTGCTTTTACAACGATAACTCCTGTGGAATATATTCCAAAAGAAAAAAGTATTTCATACTATAAAAGCATTACAGTCAGAATCCACACAAAACCAGTGAAAAATGAAGCACATGTTGCAATACCGGCTTATATTTCCGATCCGCAAATAAATACTCTAAAACAACTTGCTCAGAATGATGAGATGTTTTCTACATATCAAGGCATCCATCGTGACGGAGGATATGAAATATTATTGATCACGCCCGAAGCATTTATGAACGATTTCTCAGCTTTGACCGGCATGTATCTTACACAGGGTTTTAGAACAGAGATCGCCACAACTCAATCTATAAACCTGTCTATGTCCGGTGTTGATCTTCAGGAAAAAATTAGGAATTATATTATTCAGGAATATCAGAATAACGGAATCCTTCATGTGATACTTGGCGGAGATGATGAGCATATTCCGCATCGAGGTTTTTTCTGCGAAGTGCAGTCCTCTTCTGTATATACAGATGATGATATTCCGGCTGATCTCTATTATTCAGCCCTTGACGGCTCATGGAATGACGACGGAGATAATCTCTGGGGAGAAATAGGGGAAGACGATCTGTTGCCTGATGTATCTGTCGGAAGAATGTCCTTTAGCGATTCTACAGAACTCGCTCATATTCTGAATAAAACTATGATGTATCAGGAATATCCGATTCTCGGAGAACTTACCAAACCCATTCTTGCAGGAGAACATCTCTGGAGTGATCCCCAAACATGGGGTGGTGATTATCTTGATCTGCTTATCGGTTATCATGAAGATAATGGCTATACAACTGATGGTATCCCTGCTGATCAGAACATCGAAAAATTATACGATAGGGACCTGGGATACTGGGACAGCTCAACTCTTATCAGCAAAATCAATGAAGGAAAATCCTATATACATCATTCAGGTCATGCGAGCGAAACTTATTGTATGAGAATGTACGATAGCGATATCACGAATTCAAACTTCTCGAATGTGAACGGGACTACTCATAATTTTACTCATATATATACTCATGGCTGTTATTCAGGTTCTTTTGATTACAATGACTGTATCGCTGAAAAAATAGTTAACTTAGAAAATTTTGCAGCTTCATTCATTGGGAATTCTAGATACGGTTGGTTCAACGAAGGTCAAACTGAAGGTCCCTCTGAACATATGCATAGAGAATACGTGAATGCACTTTACACACTTCGCAAAGACAGAATCGGGGAAGCTCATCTCAATTCCAAAGTAAATACCGCCCCCTGGGTTAATGCTCCGGGGCAGCATGAAGAGGGTGCATTGCGCTGGTGTTTCTACTGCTGTAATGTCATTGGCGATCCAGTTATGCCCATCTGGACAGATGAACCAATTAATATTCAGACCATTTATCCCGACAGTATTTATATCGGGCAGAATCAGGTACAAGTTACAATTACAAGCATAGTATCCGAAACGGAAGGTCTGGTCTGTACTCTTCTAAAGGATGGAGTATTTCACGGATCTGCAGCAGTCGGCGTAACCGGAGTTGCAAATATAAATATCGATCCCGTTTTCACAGATGTTGGTATAGCACAGCTTATTGTGACCGGGTATAATTGCCTGAAATCAAGTTATGATATCATGATTATTCCAAGTTCCAGCGCTTATATTATTATTGATAGTGTTGCAACAAAGGATGATAACAACAATATTCCTGAATATTCCGAAGAAGTAAGTTTTGATTTCGTACTTAAAAATGTGGGAACTCAAGATGCTACAAATGTAACTGCCACACTTAGTTCGGATGATGAATATATCACCTGTTCCTATTCCTCAGCTTTCTTTGATACGATCTTTGCAGGCGGAACAGCTTCTCAAGAAAATGTGCTTCCCATACTTATTGATGATTATGTTCCTGATCAGCATGTAGCTGAGATCACAATGGATATTACTGCGGATGGAAAGCAGAATTGGGATGCTCATTTCGCGATCGTACTGAATGCTCCTGTATTGGAAATGGATAACTGCGAGATAGATGATAGCGCTGGTAATAATGACGGAGTTTTCGATCCGGGAGAAACAGTTGTTATGACGATCCCGACACTCAATACAGGCCATGCTACCTCGCCGGATGCTCAGGCAACGCTATCCTGCTCAGAAAATTTGATCACGATCCAAAATACAACTCTTTCACTTGGACAGATTGACGCCGGAGAAAGTGTAAATGCGAATTTCACCGTTACTGCAAGTTCTCAGCTTGAAGAAGGAACTGCAATCATTTTTGAATATGATGTAATAGCCGGTGCGTATGAACTTGAGGAAGAATTCGGCATAACAATAGGTCTTATTATAGAAGATTTTGAAACAGGTGATTTCGGTATGTATGATTGGTATTTTGGTGGACAGGCAGATTGGACGATCAGCGAAACAAATCCTTATGAAGGTAATTATTGTGCAAGATCAGGAAATATTACAGACGACTCCGAGACTTCTTTACTTATTGATGTAGAAGTTTTTTCTAATGGTGAGATCAGCTTCTGGAAGAAGGTTTCATCAGAAAATAATTATGACTATTTGCAATTTTATATAGATGGTTCACTTCAAGATGAATGGAGCGGAGAATCATCCTGGTCTGAGGAATCCTATGCCGTAACGCCCGGGATTCATACCTTTGAATGGCGCTATGATAAGGATATGTATATGACCGGCGGGCAGGATTGTGCGTGGATCGACTATATTATTTTCCCGCCACTTGGCGCTCCGATTTCCAATGACGAGCCATCTCAAATCACTCACGATTTCCTTGCTGAAAATTTCCCAAATCCTTTTGGTAACATAACAAATATCCAGTTTGCTTTAAAGAATCCTTCTAAAGTAACCATCGAAGTATATAATATTTTAGGGCAGAAGGTCAAGACGATTGCAGAAGATGAACTTACTGCTGGAGTTCACTCAACCCAATGGGATGGAAAAGATGCATTTGGGCATCCGGTTGCAAATGGAGTGTATTTTTACCGAATGAATACAGAAGAATTCCATCAAACTAGAAAAATGATCTTGATGAAATAAAAGGAGTTTGAATGAAAGTTATTCCATTGCTGCTTGCTTTTTTACTTATTTCTACTTTACTTTTTGGACAAACGATCTGGCAGGATGACGGTATTCCAATACGTCAGGGTGTCAATATCGAATGGTACCGTTCCGGCACAACCCTCGAAGATGGCTCAGTAGTATATGTATGGTCGGATACGCGAAGAGGGGATCGGGATGTATGGGCTCAGCATGTTGATGTGAATGGAAATCTTCTCTGGGGAGTTGATGCAATTATGGTGAATGGTGAGATCAACAGGCAGGAAGATCCCGTTGTAATTAATACAGGAGACGGCGGCGTTATCGTTGCATGGGTGGATTTCAGAAATGAAGATGCCGGAGATATATATGCTCAAAAATTAGATGAGAACGGCAACCTTATCTGGGATGAATCAGGCGTGCCTTTATGCCTTGCCTCAGATGTACAGATATCACTTAATATTGTGAATGATGCAATTCAAGGTGCTTATGTTATTTGGCAGGATCACAGAAATGCAGGGGGAGTAGATATTTACGGCACGCATATTAATTCCGCAGGTTCAATTGTTGCCGGCTGGGATGCAAATGGAAATCCAATAGCTGCGAGTAACGGTGATCAGGATCAACACACTTTCTGGGAAGACGGAACCGGCGGAGCTGTAGTCGCATGGCATGACACGCGTGATGCTTCAAATGAGAATCTATACATGCAACGAATTGCTTCTGACGGATCCTTGCTTTGGGATGCAGGCGGCTCGCTTTTATGCGGTTCCACTGATACCCAGAGTAACGTGAAAATGTGCCCCGATGGAACTGGAAATTTTATATTTACCTGGAGAGATAAACATGATGATCCCGAAGGTGATATCATGGCAATGCGCGTTGATATTAATGGTAATTTTTTATGGGCTGGAGATGTCCCGATCTATCAGGATGATAGCATTCAGAAGGATCCAAGAATCACCGAATCGACTGATACCGGTGCGTTCATAGTGTGGGATGATTACCGTAATGATCCATATACTTCAGATATTTATGCACAAAAGATCGATGTGGATGGAGCACTTCTCTGGGATGCAACAGGACTTCCACTCTGTACTGCTCCAAATGATCAACTCGAATCCCGCCTGACAAATGATAACGATGGCGGTTGCTATTTTGTCTGGACAGACGGTCGCGATGGTGGGCATCCTCACGAAGATATCTATATGCAGCATGTTGGTGATACCGGCTCATTAGAATGGGAAGCCAACGGTAAAATGATATGTGATGCTTATGGTGAGCAATTTTCTCCGCTTCCTCGTGGGAATGGGGCTGGAAAGGTTTATGCTATTTGGGGTGATAATAGAACCGGATCAACTGGGCTCTATTTTCAAATTCTGGATGGCGCTGGGACAGAATATCTTACTGCGAATGGAAAACTGATCTATTACGGTTTGTGTGGAGATGCAAAGAATTACTCTCTGTTTCAAGGAATTGATAAATCGCTCATTTTATGGGAAGATAGCAGAAGTCCCTATACCGGTAACCAATTATATCTACAGGTTCTCAATGATGATGGTTCTGTGGGTCTTGCATTGAATGGCGAATCTCTCACTGATCCAACCGGATATGATCAGGAGTATGTGGATGCAATATATTCAGTTTCTGAAAATGAATTGGTCGCAGTGTGGGAAGAAAATAGATCAGGTTTCAAACAAATTTATGCTCAAGCAGTCGATGACCTCTGTACACACCTTTGGGCAGCTACAGGTTTGGCATTAGGAGATTTTTTGGGTGAGCAGCAAAATCCAAAAATTTCAACAGTTGAGAGCGCTAAATCAACGGAATATTATGCTGGTTGGTCTGATTATCGTGATTTTATGGATCCGGGAATATATGGTCAGAAAATTGTTGATGGAGTTCTTCAATGGGATGATGAAGGCATTGAGATCGTAAATCGAAATGGTGAAGATAAGCTTACGGACATTGTAGAGTTGTACTTCATTTTTCAGAACGGATTGTGGAATGACCAGAATATTTATGTGAAACTTATTGATAGCGACGGAAATACTGCTGCCGGTTGGCCCGATGATGGAGTGGATGTGTGTACTGCAACCAGTAATCAGAAAAATGCCATAGGAATTATTGTTCCGGAAGGATTGCTAGTGATCTGGGAAGACACTCGAGATGGTGTGCTTGCAGTATTCGGGCAGATCGTAGCAAGTGATGGCTCAGTACTTTGGCAGTATAATGGCATTCCTATCGCAAATTATGCAAACGACCAATCATCTCCTGCATATATCTATGAAGATGAACTGTATGCTGTGTGGGAAGATTTCCGCAATGGAATCGATTATAATATCTTTGGACAAAAGGTTCAAACCTCGAATGGTGCTTTTCTTTGGAATCCTGATGCAGTTCCAATTGTTGATGAATCCGGCGATCAGACCAGTCCGGCGCTCTCGATGATAGATGATAACCTGTGTGTTCCATGGCAGGATTTCCGCAATGGAGTCCATGCAGATATTTTTGGGCAGAAAGTATCTTCAGACGGGACTGTGCTCTGGGTAACCGATCTGCCAATTTGTACTGCTATTAAGAATCAGTCCGGACCTCTTACTGTTCCATTTGATGATAATTATGCCAGCGTTATCTGGCAGGATGCACGGTCAAGCGGGAAAGCGGATATTTATAATATCTATGCTCAAAAACTCGAAATAAACGAAGTATCAATTGATGATCCTCATCATGAGAATAAAATTCTTATTGCACATTATCCAAATCCGATCTCAGGATCAGTATATTTTATTTTGAGAAATATTGCTCTACATTCAAAAAGTACTCTTGAAATTTTCAATCTCAAAGGACAACTTGTATTTTCATATTCCTTTGAAAGTGGAGAGAGCAGCTATGAATGGAATACCTGTGATCTTAATGGAGATCCGGTTACTAATGGTGTTTATTTTTATAAATTTGTAAACGACAACAATTCATCAACTAACAAATTACTTATAGTGCGATAAATCATGAAAAAATATTGTATCCTGCTGTTGTTGTTTTTTGTTGCTATACCCTTATCTGCACAGGTTGCACTTCCGTCAAGGTATCATACTTATGATGAGATCAAAGCAGAATTGGATTCCCTTCAGCTTGTATATCCCGATCTTGTATTTGTAGATTCTATCGGCGTCACAAAAACGGATTCATTACCGATCTGGGCTGTGAAACTATCAGATAATGCATCTACTGATGAGGATGAACCTGCGGTACTTTACGTAGGTCAATGCCATGCAGAAGAGGTGCTCGGTGTTGAGATAACCATGTATATGATCAATGAGATCCTTGAGCATTTCTATCAAACTCCTTATGCGATCTGGCTGAGTGAGCTTGAAATTTGGTTTATTCCCTCTATCAATCCTGAAGGATTGCAGGTTGTAATGGACGGCTGGGACACATCTTTTAGAAAAAACAAGCGAGACAATAATCTCAATGGGATTTTTGATTTTCAACCGGGACCGGGTCATGATATTGATGGAGTTGACCCAAATAGAAACTATTCCTACAATTGGGTTCATGGAGATACGCTGTATTATCCGGGTGGGGAAGAGCGGTACGATTATTATCGCGGTCCCTATCCTTTCTCTGAAGGTGGCATAGAATCTGTAAAGCGCCTTGCAGAGGAGCAACATTTTATTTATTCAATCAATTGGCATTCCTCACGCACAGGAAATTTTTCTGAGAAGGTTTTTTATTCATGGGAATGGGAAGGAGTCAAGCAATCACCGGATTTTGAATTCAATAGAATAATTGGAGAAACAGTCGCATCACTTATTGAAACTGAGGATGGCACAGGTTTTTATGAACCTTCACCATCACGTGGACGAAATGGTAATGCACAGGATTGGTTCTATAATACATTCGGCACAGTGCAGCTTCTTATTGAATGCGGAACTGAGAATCTGCAGCCAAATGCAGCACTTGTCGATGATACATGCGAACGGTGCAAGGTCGGCGCTTATTGGCTGATGAACCGCGTACTTGGCTATCTGACAGATGCAGCTATGCTGACGGGACATATCGAGGACGCTCAAACAGGTTTACCCATTCGTGCTGAAGTGTATATTAATGATCACGATATCATGAGTTTTACTCCAAGAATGTCAGATGAAATGTATGGTCGTTACTGGCGATTGCTCGAACCGGGAACTTATTCTGTAACGTACAGAAAAAAAGGATATCAGGATACAACACTCACAAATGTGACTGTTAATAATTCTGCTTGGACAGTCAAAAATGTTGCACTTGAACCTCTTCAGGAAATCACAGTTACAGGCAGTATTCATAATAATGGCACTCCAATGCAGTGCGATGTGATCCTTGATAACGGATATTTTGCAGATACCTTATCACTTAATGGGGATTTCAATTTTGATTATTATGTTGGAAACTATCATGCAACCTTCATCGCACAGGGCTATGTTCCTCAAATAATGGAAATTACTGTTGAGAACGGCATGACTGCTCTGGATATTAATTTTCAACCAGAAATTGTTATTTTCGATGAAGACTGGGAATCAGGAATGGATGGCTGGATTACTCAGGGAGATTGGTGCCTGTATCCCGAACCATATGAAGGCAGCTTTGCTTTGAGGGATAATGGTGAACGATTTTATCATAATGGAATAGAATCCACGATAAAAACGAGTTCATCCATAAATTTCAATGGTGTGAATGACGATCTCGCTCTCACATTTTGGCACAAATATCACATAGAATGGGAGTTTGATAGCTGCTATGTGGAAATCTCATCCAATAATCAGGACTGGACTGTGCTTGCAGCATATTCCGGCGTACATCAGGCTTGGCAGCAGGTTATAATCCCTTTACAGGAGTGGGTTGATACGCATAGCTATCTGCGTTTCCGGATCAAGACGGATTCATATTTGAGTGATCCAGGCTGGCTTTTAGATAACATTGCACTTATCTCTTCTCACGGAAATGGTATTGATGATCCTCCAATTCCGCCTGAGTATATTTTACATCAGAATAAGCCGAATCCTTTCCGGTTCATAACATTTTTCCCTTATGAAGTAAAACATTCACATAATGAAAAACTTACACTCTCACTTTTCAATATCAAGGGGCAGCTTGTCCGCTCCTTTGAGTTGCTTGATAGCAATACAATGGTATCATGGGATGGAAAGGATCTGCGAGGTCACGAAGTCGGCTCGGGTATATATTTCTATCAACTCAAAGCAGACAGCAGAATTATCCAAACGAAAAAGTGTGTGTTTTATAAATAAAGACCTCTAAAATAGAGGTGATAAATTCAACATTAAACTGCAATATAATAGAAAGTTAATCCAAAAATAAAAATTACGACTACTAAAGAAATCACCACCCAACTTCATTTCATTACGACGTGATAAGCAGAGAAAGATTGAAAATAATATAAAGAGGTCTGAACTTTGCTTCTAAATATTTTTTTCTTGACGATAAAATCCTGCTCAAACAACAATAACTGAAAATTCTACGAATTAGGATTGAATATGCAAATTGAGATGAGAGAAAATAACATTGAAGGAAAAAAACGCCTTGCATTGATTTTTCCTTACGATATAAATACTATCAACCTCATCAAGCATATCGATGGCAGAAAATGGTCAGCATCCAATAAATTTTGGCATATTCCTTATGAAAAAAATTCGATCATTTTTTTAAATAAGAAATTTAAAGGAAAGCTTGAATTCAAAGAACAGGAAATACAAAAGAAAATAGAAAAACCGAAATTCCCTGCAGAATATATTGAAACACTAAAATTAAAAAACTATAGTGAAGTAACCATTAAAACATACAAACTGCATTTCCAAAGATTTTTGAATTATTATCCTGAAATAAAACTGGAAAATATCAAACACGAACAAATCCGAAAATATTTATTATACTTAGTACAAGATAAGCATTACTCCACTTCTGCTCAAAATCAAGCAATAAATTCGATCAAATTCTATTATGAGAAAGTGCTTGGAAAACCAGTAGAAAAATATTACGTTCCTCGACCACGCAAAGAAAAGAAACTGCCGGAAGTATTGAGCGAAGAAGAAGTAACAAAGATTCTTAAACAAATTACAAATTTGAAACATCAATGTATAATTTATTTGATTTACCCCGTTGGATATGTTTACTTATCAAAAATAAATAGAATAAATAAGGGTTTATCCTACGGGGTAAATTCAGCAGGTTTGAGATTAACAGAAGTTGTTCATCTGAAAATTTCCGATATTCAGTCTGATAGAAAACAAATATTTGTAAGAAGTGCTAAGGGTTCACCCCGTAGGATAAGGATATAACAAAATGTTTTATACTTATGTTTTATATAGCTTAAAAGATAAGATGCTTTACACTGGTTATACTAAAGACTTAAAAAATAGAATTGAAAACCATAATAAAGGTGAAGTTAAATCGACAACAAATCGACGACCTTTAAAATTAGTTTATTATGAAGTTTGTTTTAATCAGCAAGATGCCACTAGGAGAGAAAAATATCTAAAATCAGGTAATGGAAAAATCTATTTACAAAGCAGATTGTCAAATTATTGGAGCGAATGAACATGATATCCAACGGGGTAAATAAGGATAGGTATGTAATACTGTCAGACCGGATATTAGAATTATTAAGAGAATATTATAAAATTTACAAACCAAAAAAATGGTTATTTGAAGGAAGACCTGAACAACAATATAGTAAAAGAAAAATCCAGCGAATTCTTAAATCTGCGGTTGAAAAAGCAGGAATTAAAAAGAAAGCTACTATTCATACATTAAGGCATTCTTTTGCCACACATCTACTGGAACATGGAACAGACCTTAGATATATTCAGGAATTGTTGGGTCATAAGAGCAGCAAAACTACTGAGATTTACCCCGTTGGATATGTTTACAATGCATTACAGAATGGAAGAACAGAGATTTTATCCTACGGGGTGAATACTCATGTAACAAATGTAGCAAAAAATAAAATAGTAAGTCCGCCAGCTGGCGGATAATTTGAATTTGAGTGAAAATCATAATGATAATTGAAAATTTAAATGCGATATACACGACATTTGTCGTATACAATCCTATATTAGGGGTATACGCGACAAAATTGTCGTGGTATACAACCATTATGCGCAGTCTTTTTAAATACATTACTAATTCTTGCAAGGGTAACAAACTGTCGATTGTTTCCCGAATCTTTTGTTCTTCGTGTTTGGTCATAAATAATTCCTTAATTTGGGGGTATAATTGAAAAAACAATCAAATAATCGTTCGCGATTAAAATTAATAGGTAAGTGGTTATCGCAAATATCAACACACTGGGGAACAATAAGTACAATTTATCTATCAGTCGGGGGATTTTTAACTCTGAAATTATTCCAACTACAAAAAAAAGGCAATATGACCACCCTGCTATTGTTATTAATAGTATCTGAGCTTGCTCTAATGTTACTAACTTTATCACTTTCTACCTCCTGTATAATTAAATATTTTAAAACGAGAATTAGAATTCCTAAAAAAAATATAATCCAATTTTTGCTTATTTTTAAAAACAATGAACATTTCACTCCTATTGAATCAGTTAAAAGATCGGGTTTCCAAATAGACTTAGCGAAAATGTATATTGAAATTCTATTAGAACATAATTACATTATTAAAACTGAAATCAATCCTTTAGATCTTCCAAAATTTTCATTAGGCAAAAAAGGCATAAATTACCTAAGGAAAAATCATCTTTTAGATTAATCACACTATGATTTATAAAGAACAAAGAACTGCGCATAACAAGTCGCTACCCGCAGAAGCGTGTCAGCGACCGGACATTATGGGCAATAAGAGGGGAAAATGAAATTTATCTATAAAGATAAAAAATACACATTGGATGATATTGAGAAAGAACATAAGAAATTTGGAAGATCACTTAAAAACCCCAGTTTTTTATTCAGTAATAGATTTCCCTTAACTTTCGCCTTTGATCCTGGATATAATATCGCTTCCGATTTTTTTATGATTTGTATAAACAAATTACTAGTGCAACATTTGCTTTAATAATGGGACATAAAAAAATTCACGATAGTAACTTTGTAAATTGGGAAAGTGGTGCTATAGGTCAGTTTTGGCTAAGATATCAATATATAAAAAACTCAATTATTTGGTATAATTCTTCCTTCGATATACTTTTACAAACTTTATGGTTTGGATTTTCATTATATAAAAAGATAAATATTAATAAAAAGAGAATTACTGAAATTGATTCATCAGAAACTTATAAAGAATTGCTAAAAGCGTGCACATATTCGAAAGTGAAAAAAGTATTAAAGCAAATTAACAGTCCAGATTCGACTGACCTTCTTAGAGTAATTGATAGTTACTATAAGTGCTATGAGCGGGAAAAAATAAATACTTGGTCTAATACATTGAAGCATCACGGTAACTTTATAATAAGTGAGTTATATAGTCCCAGTTTTGGAATGAAAACAGGTAAATATAATTCAATTTATACAATCCCTGAAATTTATGAAATTGATAAACTAATTGAAATTCTAAAAAAACATCACATAAAACTCTTTAAGTTGACTAAATTTATATTTGATTTTTTCAATTTTGACTTTTTTGAAAAAGAAGAAATTAATATTGATGATATTCCTAATGAAATTGAGTATAAAAGGATAATAATAGAAAATGACTGCCCATAACAAGCGTGTCAGCAGTTCACTCTCGCGGTTCTTTTTGCCTGAATCGTACCGAATCAGGGTTGGAGTTGGTTGTCTTGGCCGTGATCGTAACGATCCCGCCGCACGCGCAAAACATTATACGAAATGAAAACATTAAATGAGTATTTTTAATAAAAATATGAAAATTGAAGGTGAAATTGGATATTTTAATCTACAAACATGGTGGTTAAATAATCTTTCAAAAGAAGAGCAAAACGTTATACTTTCAATTTATAAGCCATTGAGTACAGGAGACCTCTCACTAATTAAGGGTAAAATATATTCTACAACTCAAACTGTAATAGGGTTTTTATCATGTTTATTAGGTTGGTTTAAAAAACCAGAGCATCGAATAATTGGTTATAAGATAATAAAAAAAGCGGAAGAATTGGCTTCAGAAAAAACTCCAGTTTTGGATTTACATTTTCTATATCATTCAAAAATATTAATCTATTATCGAAATCGTGATAATGATGATTTTGCTTTATCAATAGCAACAGAAGCATGTAAGCAACAAATTTCTATTTCAGTAAAAGCTAAAAAAACTTTTCTGAAAGATATGGGGCTACCATTGCCAACACATACCGGATATAAGCAATTATGTATAATAATGGAAAAACAAAATAATTACGACGAAGTTATTCGACTTTCAAGAATCGCTAAAAATCAAGGATGGAATGGTAATTGGGATAGAAGAATTGAAAAATGTGAGAAGAAAGTTGAAACTAAACAAACGAAATGAAAGCAATTTTTCCCGAAGGAAATAAAAGCTATAATACTAAATATAAAAAAATAATGTCGCTAACAAGCGTGTCGTCGGTAGGGTCTCGTAGTGCTTTTGTCCTGAACCTACCGGTTCAGGGTTGGTTGTTTGTTTTGGGCGTGATCGTTCCGATCCCGCCGCACACGCCAAACATTACGCCAATTAAATTTATTTAGAGATTTTAATGTAAAAGGGAAATTATTTAACAGTGTAAACTTATGAGTGTGTAAGAAAATGCCGATCTGTCAAATTATTGGTAAATTTCATAAGATTTTTTTGAGGTCTGAAATAACTGATTTCTCAATTAAAATTTACTATTTTTTATTAAAATGTTAAAAAAGTTTACATTAATTACCCATCAAAATAATAAAGAATATTATTTTAAGACAGGATTGAATATGAAAAAGATTATTTTCCTTATTGCATTATGCCTTGTTTTTTCCTCACACCTTTTTGCATGGAGACCTCAAGAAATGGAAGTAAGAGTATTTCTGAATTCACAGCAAGATTATCAAACATTGTATGCCCTCAAACTGAACGGTGATGTATATCCTAACGGAGAAGCTTTATTGTATGTAATTCCATCCGAATTGGAAATATTAAAATCTACCGGGCTTAAATATAAGATCGAGCGTGAAGACCTGAATGAATTTTCCGGGAAGTTCTGGCAGTCGATGGACCCCACGAGGGAAGCTTATCATACTTATGCAGAAATTGTAGCTCTGGCAGACAGTCTGGCAACTACATTTCCCGACATCTGTGAAAAGTTTTTATTTGGTACTTCCGTGCAAGGCAGAGAACTTGGTGCTCTTAAAATTAGCGATAATGTTTCATTGGATGAAAATGAAGCAGAAGTAATGTTCGACGGCGGTATTCATGGTGATGAAGTAGGATGTGCTGAAAATTGCATTCGCTTTGCCCGCGATCTATGCCGAGATTACGGTAACGACCCCGATATTACCTACCTGGTGAATAACCGAGAGATCTGGATATATTATATGGTGAATCCCGACGGTCGTGCTGCGGATAACCGTTATAATGCCAATGGTGTAGATATTAATCGTGATGCAGGTTATATGTGGGACGCTTGGGGAGGAAGCAGTGGGGCTTTTTCTCAAATAGAAACCAAAGCATTGAGGGACGCAACTTATAGCAGGCAGTTCGTGGTTCATACAACTTATCACAGCGGAACTGAATTTATCTCTTGTCCCTGGAGCTATCGTGCTGACCATTGCCCGGATTTCAATCATATAATTCAACTGGCAGGTGTATATTCCTCGACTTCCACATATCCATATTTAGAATACGGACAGGGTTGTACAGGGATGTATCCAATTAATGGAAGCACAAAAGATACAAACTATGGTGCTGCTGGAGCGATCAGTTGGTCAACGGAAATTTCTTATTCTAAACATCCTCCTACTTCACAGATCCAGCTTTATTATCAGCGTAATATTCCTGCAATGCTTGCCATGATTGAATACGCAGGTTACGGATTAGAAGGCGTGGTAACCGATGTAACTACTGGTGATCCGATATCTGCTACTGTATTCGTGAACGATTATTTCCCAACTTATACAGATGTAAATGTTGGAGATTATCATAAGTATGTTCTTCCCGGAACTTATTCAATCAATATCATAGCAAACGGTTATGAAAGCCAGACTGTGAATAATGTCACAGTTACCTCTATGAATGCAACAACGGTGAATTTCCAGTTGCAACCTTCTAATGAAGATACTTTTTATGGATATAAATTCTCTGCAAGCAGGATCCCTGACAATAACACTGGGGATGAGGGAAATACTCCTGCATCTCTTGGCGAACCGGATAATATAAACTACTCCATTGGAAAAAATGGATGGTGTGTCATCGATATGCAGTATCCAATTGTTGACGGCGCATATAACGATTTTACTGTTTATGAAGGGGACATTTCACCAGAAGGATTTGACTGCTATGTAAGTAATTCTATGGATGGTCCCTTCTATTTAGTTGGCTCGGGTTTAGGAACTACAGAATTTGATCTCAGCGGTTCAGGTCTTTCAGAAGCACAGTTTATAAAAATAACAGATGATGGAGATGGTACTCAAACAGCACCCGATGCCGGTTTTGATCTCGATGCGATTTCCACTGAATTTATTCAGGGAGCTAATCTTGTCATAGATAATTACTATATTGATGATTCTGATACAGGCAATAATGATGGAGTGCTCGATCCGGGCGAAGAAGCTGATCTTTATATAATTATCAGGAACAACGGAACCGAGACTGCTTTGAATATTACTTCTTTGCTTAGTTGTACTGATCAGTTCGTAAGTGTGATCGGTGAACTGGATCCCTACAGCGATATCGAACCGGGTGAAATGGATACATCATATGTAACCATTGCTGCTTCTGCAGGTACACCTGATGGACATCCTGCTCATTTCTCACTTGATCTGCATTGTAACAATAATACTTTTTCATGTATTTATGATATAGTAATAAATGTCGGCTCGCTGCCATGTGAAGATTTTGAGACAGGAGATTTCAGTGCTTTCAATTGGCAGATGGGTGGCAATCTTGATTGGACAATTGATTCTAATAATGCTTATGAAGGAATGTATTGTGCTCGCTCCGGTGCGATCGGTAATACTCAAACTACCGAAATTTCTGCTACAATGGATGTGACCAGCGGGCAAATATCCTTTTATAGAAAGGTTTCTTCAGAAAACAGTTACGATTTTCTGCAATTTTTTATAGATGGCGCCATGCAGGGTCAGTGGTCAGGCCAAATGGACTGGTCGCAGGAGTCATTTTCTGTAACAAGTGGCACTCATACTTTCAAATGGGTGTATGATAAAGATGGTAATACAACAGGCGGAAGCGACTGTGTGTGGATCGATGAAATATATTTTCCTGCACCAAATCCAATTTATCCGATTTTGTATCTTGCACCTACAATGATAGATTTTGGGCAGGTATTAATAGGTGAGGACTCAACTGCACATTTTGAAATAGAAAATGTTGGCGGAGGTACATTGGCTGGTACTATCACAACTCCGGATTGTTTTACAGTCATGGAATCAGGTGGTACTACTCCTGTAACAGTACTTGACTATAGCTTATTAGGTGGAGAAAATCAGGAATACGATCTGATATTCTGCCCGACTGTTGCTCAAATCTATAACGAGCCGGTTTCTGTATCAGTATTTCCATTTCAGTATGAATTTATTAATATCTATGCAGAAGGTGTTCCTCAAACCGGTATTGATGATCCTGAATTCTTCACAGAAACCAGATTTTTCGGCAACTTCCCTAATCCTGTAGGAAATGCAACTGTGATTTCATATCAACTTAAAGGGAGCGCACAGTTACAGGATGTTTCCATTGATATCTATAATATTCACGGAAATTATGTCACTACGATCAAAGGTAAAAAAGGGAGAGCTCTTTTGGACTGCACTCAGCTTGGAAATGGTGTGTATCTTTATAAATTGCATCACAAGGACGCAGTTCAGATCCAAAAGATGATAATATTAAAATGAGGTAACATGGAATTATCAAAAAGAGCAATTGAAATACAAGCATCACCGATAAGAAAACTTACTCCCTATGCAGATGCCGCAAAAGCAAAAGGCATACACGTTTATCATCTCAATATTGGGCAGCCGGATATTGAAACTCCTAAAGAGATCATGGATGTGTATAAACATTTCGATGAAAAAGTGCTGTGTTATGGTCCTTCACAGGGATTACTTAAGTACAGACAAAATCTTGTAAATTATTATAGCAAACATCGCATTCCAATCAAAACCGAGGATCTGATCGTGACAACTGCCGGGTCGGAAGCAATTATTTTTGCACTTCTGGCAACCTGTAATGTGGGAGATGAAATCATAGTTCCGGAACCCTTCTATACAAACTATAACGGGTTTGCAACTATTGCAGGTGTGAAGATCAAACCGCTCACCACCTATGCTGAAGAAGGATTTGCCTTACCTTCAAATGAGAAAATCATAGAATGCATCACAGATAGGACAAAAGCAATTCTTTTCAGTAATCCGGGAAATCCGACTGGCGCTGTTTATCTCAAAAACGATCTTGAGCGATTAGCAGACATTGCCCTGAAGTACAACCTCTATCTTATCTCTGATGAAGTGTATAGAGAATTTGTGTACGATGGTCTTTCACATACAAGCATTCTTCATATCAATGGCATCGAAGACCGTGCAATTATGGTTGACAGCATATCCAAGCGATACAGTGCATGCGGCGCGAGAATTGGTTGCATCATTTCCAGAAATCAGGTGTTTATGCATGCAATTCTGAAATTTGCACAGGCGCGGCTCTGCCCTCCTACGATTGATCAACTTGCAGCAAATGCAGCAGTGGATATCGAAGATGCATATTTCATCAACATACTGCATGAATATGATAAACGAAGAAATATCGTGTATAATGAAGTCCAGCAAATCGAAGGAGTGGTTTGCATCAAACCTGAGGGTGCATTTTATGTGATCGTAAAACTGCCCATCGATGATGCTGAGGATTTTGCCAAATGGATGCTTGAGGAGTTTTCAGACAATAATGAGACCGTTATGTTTGCGCCGGCAGAAGGATTTTATGCAACTCCCGGTCTGGGCAGAAATGAAGTCCGCCTGGCATATATTTTAAATGAGAATGCACTCAAACGTGCAATGTTCCTCTTCCGCAAAGGATTAAAGGAATATATGAAAAAAAGTAACTAATCGGAGTTTTGTATATGAACAAAATACTTTTGATCGGATTGATAATATCACTTGTAATAATTTCTGGCATTATTGTTGGTTTTTTCATCAAGAGAAAGGTTGATTTAGTCACTTAATTTTAATTTCCTTGCATTTTTTGGCAAAAGAATTTTTAGCAACTAACTCCAGTTGAATAGAAAAAAAGATTCAACGGAGCAGGCAAACACTAACAACAACGAACTTTTTTTATTTTTTGTTAGATTTTGTTCGTTTTGCCTGCCGTGGCGTTTTGTCGGGGCGTAGCGTAGCGAAGACTGAAGTGTAACGAAGACAGGTTCGTTGATAATTCTTTGGTTTCGGTTTACCCTGTTGGATAGCTATCATGCTGGATTTACCTCGTTAAAATAATTATCCTACAGGGTCTATCCGAGTTAGGTGAACAATAGTGTTTACTTTTAAGCATCTTTTTACTAACTTTTGCTTTGGCTTTTTTTAAAGAATATTGAGCTCATAAAAAAGCCGTGTCATTCCCGACCTGATCGGGAATCCAGTATTATCATAAGATAATGATGCAATGAGTGCTTTATATGCATGACATGACTATTCAGCT
>Ga0268281_1000502_pt1 | contig 29082 bp, 35 predicted proteins | sample saktaG_10_FD_190134 | JGI IMG/M metagenome (GOLD analysis project Ga0268281, IMG submission 190134) | Saline water microbial communities from Sakinaw Lake, British Columbia, Canada - sak_2011_5_24_50m | ecosystem: Environmental > Aquatic > Non-marine Saline and Alkaline > Saline ...
GTATTGACGTAGAATAGCAGGTCCCTGGAACACATGATCCAGAGTTGTAGTGCGTAATCTTCCTTCTCGAAAGCCAACTCAAGGACTTTTTTCCGGAACAAAAGATTGCCCCGCTTGGTCTTGTAGCCCGGCACGTTCCGGCAACACCATTGGTAAAACGGGTATTTCTCCCGAACTTGCTGCGTCCTCTGCGAGTAATCTGTCGATAAGGTCAAAAGTTGTTCGACCGTCATCATGGAACAAATCCGCCAATTTCTGTATAGTGCCTTTCGCCGGAATCAGACGTGGGTAGACCTTGGTGAAAAACTCCGTCATGGCCTCATCTGAGGAACGGTGATATTGAAGATGAGCCCAGGCCCCCGGACTCGGAGCGTCAGAAGCCTTAACGTCCTTCACCATCAAATTATTGTAAATCCAGTTCAAATCGTTGATTGTGTCAATCTTGCCGTCCCAATTCTCGAAATCAGAACGCTCCGCAGATGGAGTCAAACCAGCCGATGGAAAAGAATTATTTTTTAATTCTTTTCCGTCCTTCTTCACAACCGGTTGTAGCGAACTCGACGAAACCACCGGCTCCGGAACCGGAACATCATCACCCTTGCAACGCTTAAGCAAAAACCTGTCTATCATTATCTGAGCGACCTGATGGGCAATCTCGTGATACTGATAGCCGTCGGCATCGGTACACAATAAATCCAAACTCCGCTTTACCGCCATATAATCCCGCTTGACAACCTCATCCCGATACGTGCTCAGCTTCACCGTCCATTCATGGGTCCGCGTCTGATGAAATTTGCCTATCCCCCGCTCTCTCAACTCCAACTCAGTGTATTTGCCCCGATATACAGCCGGATTTTCGTCGATTTTGATTTCTTCATCTTCATTTTCTGCCATAAGTTACTCACAGAATTTTGCAATCAATATAAACCATCGTCCAACCATTGTCAAATTTAATTCGCCAACTTTTTCCCAAAGACATACTTAATGCCGGGAATTAACTCAAGGGGTTTCAAATTTGCTCGGCTATCCTGATGGGTAAGTAAGGTTCATTCGCCGGCCGGGGGCGGGGGCGTGGTAACATCCTGGGCAACCGACCTTCTTTTTTTCTCATACCTACCTGCCCTGCTCATGCCTTGATCTTATCATGCTCATTGCCCTGCTTATATTGTCCTGCGTATGCCACAACCACACTATACGCCATACACAGGCTGTATAGTGGCCATCCACGCTGTCATTGAGTGAACACTCTATCGAGTACAGGCCTCTGGCCGGCAACCGATCCACACCTAACCTATGGCACGAGGGAGCATAATGAACAAACGGACGACCTATCCAGCTTTCGCCCCGTTTGCTCACACAAGCGAGACAACCATCCCAAATCTTTGGTTCATCCCTGCCCTTGCCTATTGTATTGATGCAAGACTGTTCAACTGGATGCTTTAATTTTTTTTCTTCTCATCACATTTGTTACACCGTTTGTAACACCTAAAACAATATATACCCCCCCCCTTACCCCCCCCCATGTTTTACACGCCTCAACTATCAGTCTCGTATCCTTCACGGCTATTCCCGGACTTGCTGGCTGTTAGGTATTGCCCGGCTGTTCAGGCAGAGCCTATCCATGCACCGACAACGCTGTTCACCGTCTCATGCTGTTGGCGATCCGACTGTTCCCGGGCCAACTTAAACACATCCAAGTCAGTCTCTATACCCCTGTAATACTCTTGCTGTCTCGGAGCTTGCCAACGGCCACCTCATTGATAGAGTTGCACTTACCAAGTGTCCAGTCTCACTTTTATTTAATTTTTATTTAATTTTTTAATCCTTGCCGCACATAGACTTATGACCGTTTCTCTGTTTTTCTCATTTGACTTTATGGCTTGACTACTGTATAATATGGCAGTATTTTGTCAATAAGGATTAACTCATGGACGCTGCGAATAAAACAAAATATCAAGCCCATAAAACAAACCAAAGAACATACGGCCTGCGCCCGGGCAACCACGTTTCGCAGCGTTCAGCCTGGGCAATGGCCGTTTATTATGAAAGGTAGGTGAAATTATGGCAAGTAATATCGAATTATGGTTGGTGGAGAATAAACATCGAATTTCTCACTTCCGGCCACGGAAATGGTGCGGTGTTTGTCTGTTACTTGCATACGATAGAACTCAACGTGTGCCGTATATTGATGGACAACCGTTAATTGAGGATAATGAGGAAAATACCAAACTTATCCACCACATTTGTGGCCGTGCTATCATCGAAGAACGGTTCGCCAGTATTCGTGGCAGTAATAATTATTAGTACAAATAAATATCAACTTTTACGAAAGGGTAGGAAAATGGAAACAGCAAAAACTATTGTCAGAGTAAAATATAGTCGCCAAGCTATTCCCCGAGAATATGCTTTTGATGATTTAGGACAGGCACAGATTTTCGCTCGGCACAAAGAAAATAACAATCCGTATGTTCGCTGGACAGAAATCGACAACGAAATCAAATATCCTGATGAATTACAAGTTATGCCAGCATAGCATCCTCCCCGTTGCCTCCAGTATGCGTATTGGCGGCGGCGTGTAGGAACAATTAAATAGTCCTTAATAGTTGAATATGATGGAGATATAAAATGGATGGCGAAATGTTAGATAGATATGTTTACATAAAACCTGAAAAACCCATCAAAAAAGGCTTTACACATGAACCCCAAAACAGCCAGAATAAAGATTGGTACACCCCGCCAGAAGTCTTTGAATTGTTGCGATTTCCTGATTTTGACCTTGACCCGGCAAGTCCTGGTAAATCAAAAGCACCCTGGATACCAGCAAAAGAACATTATACCGAAAACGGATTGCTTCGAGACTGGCATGGTCGAGTCTGGCTTAACCCGCCTTATGGCGACGAGACAGCGGACTGGCTCCAGAAGCTGGCTCTTCACGGTAATGGGATTGCTTTGGTATTTGCACGGACGGATACCCTATGGTTTCACACTATAGCTGTCAAGGCCGATGCGATATGTTTTCTTCAGGGTCGGATACGATTCATAAATGAAAATGGCAAGCAAGGCGGCGCTTCAGGCTGCGGCTCGATGCTCTTAGCATGGGGCGATGAATGTGCTGATATATTAGTCGGCTCCGGTGCTGGCTGGTGTGTTGATAATAGAAAGTTGAACCGTCCGATTATTTCGGACAACTGAAAGGTAGAAAATGAGTAAAGCAAAACATATATCAAAACCAACAGAGTTATCCGAATACATAGAAAAATTTAATAAGCTCAAGGCAGATAGAGACCGGCTGCTGGAAGCGTGCAAGGCATGGATGAAAGTCGAATCTGAAATGGGCGATAACCATCCTTGCCCTGATTATACTCTTCGGACTCAATATCGCAAAGAGGCTGTTAGACTGACTGCCATTGCCATCGCAGAATCCGAGAAAACGCCGGACTAATAGTCCCCTCCGGCCGAGATCGTCGCTCCAGCGGCGTGCTGTGAACGAGAAATAGGCCCACAAGGGCGGAAAGGTGGATAGTATGAGAAAAGCAATTGTTTACGCTCGTTTTTCGCCACGCAAGAACGAAAACGAATGCGAAAGCATAGAGGCACAGCTCGACTTCTGCCGGAAATATTGTGCCGAGAACAATATCGAGATAGTGGCCGAATATTCAGACCGGGCGCTGTCCGGCGGCGATGAAGAGCGGCCGGGACTGTGGGCGGCAATAAATGCTCTCAAGAAAGGTTATGTGCTTGTAGTTTATCGCCTTGATCGACTGGCTCGTAGCGTTTATCTCAGCGTCATTATTGAAAGGACAATCAAAAAAAAGAATGCGACTTTTCTCAGTACCGTTGGCGAAGGGACGTGGAGTGATAGTAATGAGGATTTCCTTACTCGTAATCTCCTGCAAGTATTCGCTGAATTTGAACGCAGGGTGATTTCGGCCCGGACCCGAGCTGCTATGCTGCGTCACCAGGCCAACGGCAGGTTGATGGGATCTATACCGCGATATGGGTGGAAGATAGACCCGGACAATCCAAAACGAGTAATTAAAGACCCATGCGAGCGCCTCGTCATAAACCAGATTCAGCGTTTGGACAATCAAGGATTGAGTCTGCGACGGATTGCTGCGGAGTTAGTGGAATTAGGATATTCGCCGAGAAAAGTGCGTAAAATATTCAAGGGACGCATCGTTTATGTTAAAGGCAAGTGGAGCGCCCAGACGATTCAAGTCATTCTTAAACGAATCAACTCCGGTTGTTAGGCAGCCTGACTTCTCTGCCTAATAATCCTTTAGCAACTTTCCGATATTGCTCTGAGTTCCAAAGCAACTTCTCTATCATCGCGTTATTCAACATCCGTTGAGCTTGCTCAGCAGCAGCTATTCTTTCCGCGTATTACTTGTCTGTTAGAATTGTCAGGCCGCAAAAGTTCATCTGTTCTCCTTGTAAAATAACCTGCCCCCGGACAACATGGCGTGAATGATTGCCGAGAGCAGGCGAATTAAAGGATACTTTCTCTTAGACACCGTTCCTGGTCCGGGCAGCCCCTATCTTCGAATATAATTCGGCCGCGATATCCGGATGTGCCAGTTTCAGCTCTTCGGTTCCCTGCTTGTGTGCGGTGTACTTCGCTTTCGATTCGGCCGCATCGGCCCCGTTCTTCTTAGCAGCGTAAACGCCGCCGACAGTCCCGACACCCAGGAAAGCTATCAATAGCTTGGTCCCGGCGTCTATCAAAGGCGCGTAGGGATTGACCGATGCCGTCGCCTGGTTGGCAGCCGATACACCGGTAACTATATCCCGAACCTTATCGCCGCTGTATTCAGCCTCCAGGACAGCCGTTACTGCATTGGAAACCACCGGCTGTATCAAATCGATCTTCGCGTTAATCGACCCGATATCGGCCGCCGTCTTATCGGTTATCAGTTTGTCCTTAGCCAGTTGACCGGCCAGTTCGGCCACCGACCGCTGATAGGCGTCCACCGACCCGGTCAACGCATCCATCTTTGCCTGCGTACCGACAACGTTACCCGGCGTGACCATCTCCAGGCAGCCCCCAGCACAGAACGCTAAAACTATGATTGAAATTACTCGCGACATGATTGATTCCCTTCAAAAAAATTTATTGTTTCTTCGGTTTATATCATCCGAAAATATTACAATTCAAAACATGACGACGGCAACGATCTGTTTGTTAGTGGTAAGTTTATATCTATAGTCGTTGCCGCCGCCGGGGCTTTAGTCCATAATCGTGTCACCTCCTTTCGTTATGCTGCTTTGTCTTCTTTATCGCTGTCAAAACCCATTTTCATTTGTCTTTCCTCGGCGAGCATCTTGCGCTCTTTGACGATTTCGCCGGTATCGTCCCGTGTCACCGTGACCATTTGTGTTGTGTAGTTCAAGACCATTGTGCAGGCCGTGTTGCGGTAATCATACTTGTTGCGTACAAGATTTCGCTGCACTTTAGCGGCGGCTTCCTTCGCTTCGATCTGGGCCTTGAAGTCTGCTTTAACCTCCTTTAGTTTATCGTCCAGGGCTTCCAGCTCATCGAGATTACGGGCCAGCTCCTGAGCGGCAACACGGACTTCTTCCACGGTAAGCTCGCATTTCAGTAATCGACTTTCATGTGTAGTTTTGATACTTGGTTCTTTTTCCGACTTTTCCACTTCCGTTTGCATTGCTGTTTTCCCTGACATTTTGACATTCCTTTCATAATTGGGTTATATAGATTTCCGTTCTCGGCCGTTCCGAATAGCGTTTGATAATTCTGCCGTCGCACACCTGGGAATCGTTCTTGAAGAAGACCCCGGTCAGGGCATCCAAAATGAATTTATCGAGGTTATCCCTGTCGGGCTTCGTATCTTGACATTTGGGGGCCGACGGCTTTAGCTTTTCAGCGTTCCTGCCGGTGCCATAGTGCGTTTTGAGGTATCCGAAGTAGAAGTGGCAGTCTACCTTGATCGGGCCGGCCAGCGGTTTGTCCGGGGCTTGTTGCTGGACTACAACGCGAAGGTCACGCTTACCCGCAGCCGATGGATCGTAGGTCCGCACAAACTGCAGTGCCTTTCCGCTGCGGTCTTTACCGGTGTGCCGGTGACGCTTCTGGGCTTTCGGATCGCCGAGGATTACCAGTTTATAGTCGTAAGGGTTTTCGTCCATAATTATTCATTCCTATTTTTCATAGCCATTCTCTTCTGTTCTTCGCGGCCTTCGTCGTAATGCTTCTTGCAGGTGTCGCATATCCAGTTACCCTCGATGTCGTATGCACCTTCCTCGTCATCGGGACGCCAGGCGTCCTCTACGGGATACCTGCCGAATATCGCACACCAACTACATAATTTCATCGCAACGATCCTGTAAAATCTTTTTGATAACCCATCAGTGAACACAACTTCTTATATCCTTACATTAAACCTTGTTATGAATTCTGTTTGTGTGACTTGCGTAAATTGCCTTATGGCTTTTTCTGTGGCTGTATATTGCCGCAAGGCATTGTGCAAATCGTTATGGCATCGTACACATAAAACCATTACATCCTCTATTCTTTCACAACCTAACCGCTCGTAATTCAGGTGGTGTACTTGCAATTCGTAAGTACGCGGGCATAAATCACATTTCTTTCCATGCTCGCACAGTAATAGCTCTAGACTAATCTGCCATTCCCGACTTTGCATGTATTCTTCGTATCTCATTTGCGCTTACTTTCGCCCTCCATTTTGACTATTGTAAATACCCGGAGTCTGTCACCAATCCGGCTATCAAAACTTCGTGCCAGGTTTTCCACGCTCTTATTCGTCGAGATATAAGTTGGCCTGCAATGCTCCATTCTTATATCAATTAGCACCAGTAAGGTACGTAAGCTGAAATCAGATTCTTTTGAGTCGATACTGCGCGTCGTGCCAATGTCCTCAAGGATAAGCTTGTCACAATTTATCAAAGGCTCGACAACATCCCATTCACTTTGTTTTGCCGTTGGTTTGAAAGTGTCCCTAAGTTGAAGACATAATAATTCATAATTCACCCGCCTTACAATATAGCCTTCAACAATCAACTGTTTCGCTAATGCGCACAGGGCATAAGATTTACCTACCCCCGGCGGGCCCCAAAGAAGAACGCCTGTATCCGTCTCTTTGTTTAATAAATCTCTGAGGCCGTCGGCAAGGTGTGATAGATCGGCTAAAATAAATCGCTCAGGTACGGCCATAAGCCATTCTTGCCTTCGCTGTTGTTCGGGCAATTGCTCGAAGTGTATTTTACGATAGCATACATGACACAATCGTTCGTTCAGAGAATCAGCTATATTGAGATTGCATTTTTCACATAGCTTATACGTCGATTGTTTGGCCGTATTGAGATTCTTGTTGTCTATAATCTCGGTCAGTATTTGTGCGTTGTGTCTGATGTTTAGCGTCTTTGGTTCTGTCATTATCTTTATTGCTACAGTTTTTTCCATATCGGTAACGATTATTTTTCCACCTAACGAGTGCCCCACGAAGTTCCGTTATCGGTAATCCGCTTCCATAGATAAATCCTTGAGGTTGATAATGTTCATACCATGCCTTTGCTTTATCCTCTGGCATACCTAACAACGGGGCTATTTCTAAAACTTCTTGAAGTGATGGCGAAATAGATTCTTTTTTACTGCTTGATGTAACGTTATTTGTAACATGGTTATTGTTATTATGTTTTAAAGAAGATGAAGTAGAAGTAGAAGAAGGGGGCGTTACATCGCTGTTACTTTTACTTTTCTTCTTCTCTCTATGCCGCCGAACCCGCGTTTTAGAGCCGATACGGTCATTATATGACTTATACATCCGCCTGTTTATAATAGTTACTTTTCTGTTACGAAACGTTACAGTGGCAAATTTGTGCAGCTTAGTTGCGCTAAAGAAAGTCTCAAGTTCCTCTTTTTCGCAACCGATTAAACGGCAGATTTCACCCCTCGTTCCGGCGATTTTTCCCTGCTCGATTTCATCCCACATTACGATAAGCATATTGAACCAGATGCCCTGAACGGTCATGCTGCATTTGCGCAGATCGACCGACCGCCACCAGTCGCCGGGATAAAATTGTGTTGAAGGCTTCCCTGCCATATCATCTAATCCCTTGCCATAAAAAGTAGTCCCATTACGAATACGCCTACGGCACAGCCGGCAAACGCGCCGATTATGCCGCCGATTAAGAGTCCTGTTTGAAATGTCATTTAGGCTTCCCTTCCTTGCTTTTCTCTGCTCTTGTCTCCTTGCCTGAGTTCATAAATTGATTCTTCAAATCCGTCATCGTCTTCACCGGGCCATGTACCGAACAGTTTATGAACATCGGTTATTGGCTTGACCCCTTGAGATTCGGCTAACTCCTCAATCGTCGGTGATTGCCAAAAATTAGGCTTCTTCATCTTTGTCCTCAATGAGTTGCCAGTTACAATCCGTGCCGCTGTACGGGCACACGGTAGCCGTTAGTTCGTGGTCTGTAGGCATTAACAAAACACACGGGTCGAGATTGTCGCATTCTTTGCATTTCCACTTATCCATTGTCTTTGTCCTCAATTTCAAAGCACTTGTTCCAATCAGCCGTTTCCATCGACTTGACATCAGAAGGGCCGGGATACTTCACGACACATACGCGACGAATATGCTTTGCCGATTCAACAGGCATATCTAATGCTTCAAGCTGTTCGATTGCTTCGGGTTTGGTTTTAGCCGGGACAATAATAATTCTTTTAATGCCGCGAGTTTCTTCGACTATGCCGTATCCAATGTATTTCTTACTCATGGCTTCATGCCGCTCCGTTCCAGTCAATTTCTTCGCTATTTTTTCCATTCCTATTCAATTTCCACGTTCGGCGCCAGCCTTTTCGCAATAAGTGTCCATAAAATCTCTCTGTGCATTTCTCACAGTACCAATAGAGCACTCCTTGATTACCTTCCGTATCTATCGCCGTCAAAATCTCCCCTTCAACAAGCTTGCTTTTACACTCAATGCAAGATTTCCATTCGTTTCCGGTAGCAATAATTCGCCTATGAATCTTCATTTCTTTTTCTCATTAAATTAATTATCACACCTTCGGCCTCCTTACATTTTGCTTCGCATATTTCTTGATCCGTGCGAGGGTCCTTCATCCTCTCATCTATATATTTGCGGCGTTTGCGATCTTCTTCCGGCTCCCGGTCATAGTCCTCCTGGCTGACGGGATTTGTCGCCGTCCTTTTGATCTTCGTCGGGAACGGCAGGTCCCAGTTGTCTATAATCGCCTGCCAGCCGATCTCATCGGGCACCGCATCGCTGCCCGCTGATTTGAGTATATCGCAAAACAGCTTTTGCATGTGAGGCAGTTCAAGTCCCCGCGGTCCCGATCTCGCGAACATAAGATTCGCCGGATACAAATGCCTGAGAAGGTCGTGGACCGCGCAGTTTATGCACAGCCCCTTCGGCACCTTGCTCCTCTTGAGCATTCTGGCCTGTGAACCAGGGATGGGGTCAACCTTGCACGAAGCCCCGCACCGCCCGCATAAACAGCTTGTTTTATCCTTAATTCCCTTGTTAAAAAGACATTGCTTAGCCATCAGTCACCGCCTGGGTCGCTCTTGCTTGAGGATCAATCATCGGCTTGCTATCGCCCTTCCAGCTTTCTACTTTGAGGGTTTCGATAACCATATAGCCCTTATCCCATGAAAGCGTGTTGTTCAATATCGCTTTAGCCCATTGTTGCTTTGATAGGTTTGATTTTCTCAGGTTTAAGTCGAGGGAGAGACATTGAGAAGGGTCGGCTATTTCACCCAGCGCGTTTCTCAGCTTGGCTTTCTCGGCTCGAAGTAGGTCATACTCTGCTTTAGTATAACTAATCTGTTTTGGGTCATACATTGTCAATCCTTTCAAATAAGCGGACGGCTCAGCCCGAGAGGAATCAGCAGCCGTCACCGTCCGCCCGCAACATACGTCGTTGTCATAAACTCTTTTTCAAACTCCGCCCTGGTCTTTTCCTTATCGATATTATTGCCGCTCATGTGGAGCAGATGGATCTCTGTACATTTATCCAGGCAGCAACACTCCTTGATATAAGCCTTCGTTACGTTACGCTCCATATGGCTCGTCAGCAGCCTCTTTGCCAGATCCCCATTACAATCACCGCTCGCCTCGCGTTCACGCAGTACAGCACCGTCGTAGGAGCAGCATATAGCTATTACAGAGAAGGCTATGCCGAACTTCTGCTTGATAACGCTCGTATCGGTAACGAAGAGCATGTACTCGTTGCAAAACCGGTCTTTAATGACGAAGCCCAGTGGCTCGACAGCATCATGTGTGACATCGAACGGAAAGACATCGAACGTATCGGCAATAGTAAACGGCTGTTTGCCCCTGATTACGTGGGCGTTGCGATGCTCTACGAACAATGCCTCTAATGTTCCGGCACTGGCGTAAACGTCTATCTGCGCCGTCAGGACATCCTCAATAGCACGGGAATGGTCCTTATGTTCGTGCGAGATAAGACAGCCGACGATATTAGTTAAGTCATAGCTTAACGCCTTCTCGGTCTTCTTCCACGTTGCCCCGCACTCGATAAGTATCCGCTTACCGTTGCCCGCCGTGACGCAGTATAGATTGCTGCTGCTCGAACTGTAATAGGACTCAAATTTCAAAATCTACCTCATAAAATCCCTGTGAACCTCGTACTGGAAAAGGGTCGATTGGTCTCAAGTTATCCAAAAGCCAAGCATATCGAGGATAGCTCCATCTACACATTGCTTCCTTTTCGTCTAATACTGTCATTACTCGGCACCCAACTACTGAAACAATGCACAATGCTTGCCCCAATGGATAACCGTGAAACTTGGGTTTTTTTGTTGATACAATCAATAAATCTCCACGATAATTTGTAGGCCAGGTTCGTGTTTCGATTGTCTTTTTGCCCTCTGCTATCCAAGTAGCCCACGGTTGATGTAAAGATATCGCTTTCATTACTCCGCATCTTCCTTGATATCCGGGTCGATCTCTTCCTCATCTTCCATGAATGCCGGCTTTTTCTTAGGCTCGTTCAATACGACGTTCCAGCTCAGGCACTCGCACTGCACGCCTTTAGGGCCTGTATTTTTCGCTACGTCGAAATTCCTGCCGCAATTATTGCAGTGGTACTTCGGCTTGGCATCCTTGTCCTTCTTCGGCGGCGTGGTCGTCTTGGTCTTTTTGCCTTTGCCCTTTGCCTTTTTGTCGGCTGCCGCAAGATCGGCCTTAAGCTTATCTGCCTTTGCCTTCGACTCAGGATCTGATTCGCCAAGACCCGTATCAACAGGCACGCTGCCTGACTCGGCCTTGATTTTCTCGGTCGCTTCCTTCTGGGCTTCATCGAAGATCGGGGGGAATGCCTCCTCTACAGTTGTGTCTTCATCCTTGATGGCTGTGCCAAGACCAATCAATACTGCTATGTCGTCAAAGGTAACTTCATCAATCGTTCTTCGGTTTATGACCTGGAGTATTCTGTCCTCAGTTACGCCAAACCGCATCAATCGTTTTATGACTTCGGCACGCCTGTTAGCAAGACTTTCCGCTTTCCCAACGGCCGTTCTTTTGCATTTCTCAAAGACGGGCTTGAGATAAGCGCCGGGGACAACTTTGAATATGGCATTTCGTAGAGCAATAGCACAGGCGGCATTCGCGGTAACGGCTATCATGTCATCGTTAAACCTCTTGCCGTCTCTGTTAGTAATCCGTCGTCTTACCTTCATTCTTACGGCGACATTGTTTTCAAGGTCCCTGCACTGGCCCATAGCGTAAATGAATCGGTCATCTTCTTCGAGAACATCCGCTTCCGCCACACAATTGCCGTAACAGGATAAAGCGATTTCTGCAAGTCGGATGCTTGGCCCGTCAATCGCCTTACCGCCTCTCGGCAATGCGTAATAACAGCTTTCCGCCGTTTCCTGGTCTATGTTTGCCAATGTCATCAATTTGTCTTTGAAGACTTTTATGTCTCTCGGATACCTCTTTGCCGTCGCTATCTGGCTTTCGATTTCCGCAACTTCAACAGCCCTTTGCATTGACACTGTATTAGGTTTCTGAATTTCCTGTGTCTCTTTCATTTCGTTTCTCTCTTTCTTTTAATTTTCTAAAGTTTGCAAGTTGTTCGCTTAGGGGATGTTTGCAATGCTCTTTCCAATGAAAACCACATTTATCGCACCATGCCTCATCTGGCTCAATAGGCTCTCCATTCTGCCAGCCAGATTCATAGTGATATCCTTCAGCTCCACAATTTGGACATTCATTAGAATTCATGCGACTTTCGCCTCGCTTTCGTCCGCCTGCTCAGCTTCCAGCGTAATCTGCAATTCCTTAACGCCCCTCTCCATACGCAACTCGATAACCTGCGACTTGGCCTCAATCGGCAGGCTTATACTTTCATCGTGGTCGATGAACATAGGAAGCTCAACGCCGTAGTAGTCACTCAGCGTATTGATGCAGTCGATACCACAGTAGATTTGCTGGCCGGCGGACATATCGGGATACGGAACGCCGTCGAGAACCGCTACGCAGACACTATCGTCAACATCCCCGTTCTGAAAAAAGCCGAACAGCCGGAACGTTATATGCTCGAACATGCCATTGACCTGAGCCTCTACCATCCTGGATTGAGCGACCTGATATCGGCCTAACTCGTCGAGCTGGCCATTGATATCGGCGATCAACTGGGCGATCTCTTTTTGCCTAATCTCAAGATCCGTGATTCTATCCCCGGCCTTCTTGATTTCATCAGCCGCATTGAGCGTCTTGTTTATGGCCTCCAACTCGGCTTCGGCTGTCTGTTTACGGGCTTCGATCTTCTCAAGCTGCACGGATACCGGCTCACCTATTTGGGCCTTGACCTTCTCGATCTCCGCCGTCAATTCCTGCCAATCTTTATCATCGGCGGGATTCGATTCGGGGCGGTTCTTAATGGCCTCGTTAATCTTGGCGATGCGTGTGTTCTTGGCTTGCTCTGCTGTTTTGAGGTCGGCAGTCAGGTCAGTCCTGTCCTTAATCAGTTCGCTCAATTTTCCCTGCTGCACGGTCAGTTGCTGCTTTCGTTCCTTGACGGCCAGCCTGAACTTCTCGCTCCGCTCTGTAATGGCGGCAAGCGCCGTCTGCTTCTTGTTCATATTGTCCGCAAGCTTATCGGCCGGAAGACTCTGACCACAGGCATAGCACGTATCGGCAGTAGGTGTTTTATCGGCAATTTTATATTCCGCCCGGATAAATTTCAAAGTCTCTTGCGACTTGTCGATATCATTCTGCAATGATTCGATATTCGTATTGGCCGATTGTATCTGACTCTGCAAAATGACTAATGCCTGCGTCTTATTCGCGTGTTCCAGTTCCAGTTTCGCCTTCTCATCGAGCAGTGTCTGCTGGCCGCTGGTATCGTTCTTTATCTCCGATTCTCGCTTCGATAGTTGCGAGGTCAGGTCGTTTGCTTTTTCATTCAATGCCGCCCGCTCTTTCTCCTTGCCGAGCAGTTCGGTACGCTGCTTGCCCAGGTCAGCGATTTTCTCTTTGATGCCATTACGCTTGGATTCAAGCTCTGCTTGACCGGGTGCCTGGACATATTCGTCGAGCTGCCGCTGCTTCTCACCGATGCAAACTTTATTGTCATGTTGCTCCTCTTCAAACAATGTCCTACTGTCACGTAAACGCTTCTTCTCATCGGCGGCTTTGTGACCGTTCAGTCTTTCCAGTAAAGTATCGAACCCCGCCGGCGTACCGATTTTACCGGCCATGTCCACCAACGTTTCCCGGCGTTCCGGCCTGCTGTACTTCTTATCGTTATTGAAATAATCGGGGTCGATAAGCATTTTGAGTTTGTCTTCGGGAATGATATTGGCAATCGCCTGCTTGTACTTGCCCTCCGGCATAGCATAGCCGTCGATCCAGTATTTGTTCGGATACGATAGCTTGCCGCCCTTGTCGGTCTTTTCATGCTGCTCCTTGCGGAACGTCTGGACGGTTCCATCGATACGCAGCGGGATCTCGACGGCAACTACAAGGGATGGAATGGCCTCGCCATAATGCGGACTGTCGGGATTGCGGTCTACCGGGCGGATACCGAATTTCTTTCGCCCGTCTGAGGCTTTATCATATAGACCCCAGTCAACGCCATCAGCCAGCGCGGTCTTACCCTTGCCGTTTGCAGCCTTTACCAGGGCATTCCTGTACCGGAAATCAGCCTCGAACGACTTGAAGCATTTGAAGTTCTCGTACTTGACTTTTCCGATTTGCATACGCATTGTTGTCTTCCTCTCTTTCTTTACTTATTATCTTTGTCCCATTGTATAGCTTTTGCAATTTCAACAGGCGTAGGAATAGCACCTCTGCGTTTTACGCCGCGAATTACATGACTACAACTCCAGTAATGACACATCAATACCTTAGCCCTGCCGTCCCAGGCCATTCCATGCCTTCCGCATTCTGGGCACCAATAAGTCTCACTCATCGCTCTTGCCCTCGGCTATAATTCGCCTCAGCCTATCTATTTCTTTCAGCAAGAACTCGACACGTTCGATATAATAGCGAACGTTTTGGACATTCAAATTCTTGTAGTAGGACGTAGAACCTTTTTGACCTTTTATCTCGGCCTTTGTTTTGGCAGTCTTCTCTCTGATACTTTCTATTTTTGCATCGCGTTCTAAGTTATTCATCGCTCTTGCCCTCTATTTCAATAAAGCCACGTTTCAAAAGTGCTATCTTCTTATCTTTTTCATTAAGGACTAACCGCACAAGCTCTGCCGGCGGCGTTCCCAGGGGCCCGTGTTGCTGAATTGCAGATTCGCTTAAATCAAGAGCATTAACTACATCAGAAAGCATTTCTCTGTATTCTTCGCATTTTTTACAGACCATTGTTCTTGCCCTCTTTCAACCATTGACGACAATTCGATATATGTTCATTTATCTCTTTAAGGCTCTGTCGATGTCGTCGGATAAGACGCTCTTTTTCCATTTGTAAATGTTGTATTCTTAACTCAGCCTGACACATCGACCCAATATGCCTTATCGCTGGCGGTAATGCGTTAAACTTGTCTGCCCATTCACTCATCGCTCTTGCTCTCGATTAGTTCGGGGTTCTCGTGGATTGTGCCGATTTTATACAGACTCCAATCTATACCTTCATATAATGGTGTTCGTCCACCCCTCTCCCTCTGAAGCCAAAAACAGCCCATGTCAAGAACAACAACTCCTTCAATCTTTCTATCAGATGATCTTGCAAATATATCACCTTCCCACCAGTCCAAGTCCTTGCCGTTCTTGCCGTGGAGGTCGGCGAACTGGCCTACGGTTTCGGGAATGACCTCGGTAACAATAGGCCATTTGGAATCGTCAAGGCTATGGATATTATGCGTATCAGATGTTGAGCAATGAAAGTAATACCCATACACCCATTCCTGTCGACCGGATTTACACTTGCCTCTGAATTTAATCTCTCGCATTGTCAATCTCCTTCAACCCGGCCTTTGGGATAATAATTGATATAGCCATCCAAATTATTGCAGCAATTATTCGGGATACCATGTCAGTTCTCCTGATGCCCTAAAGACTTCTGTGTTGTCGGCAAAATGTGCAATTTGACAGGTCTCAAGCCAAAAAGTATTTTGCTTATCTTTAGCGGAAATACGAACGGCTATACAGCCAGCCCGCACAAACAATCCATTTACATCAATATCCTTGAATAAAACCTTTTGATGGTCACCTTCTATTTTTCTTGTTACTATTAACTTTCCCATGTTATGCTCCTAAGCCGGAGATGCGGCGGGCATCCCTGCCCTGTTTTCTCGGCGATGGCTACACCCCACCGCCGCCAGTTTCCTCGCTCAAAAAGGTTTCATTGGTTTTAGGCTTTCCATCGCCACTGCATCTCCGGTTTTTCCCGTACTCATTTGTGAAACATGATTGCTAAAACTATCGCACAACCATCAAGTGCTATTACTAAAGTCAACGCAAATATGGCTGTAGCCACATCATTCATTTTCTTTCTCCTTTAGACGCCAGCTTGGGGCGGCAGATAATGGACAGGCCCTCCCGTCTCGATTCGAACGAACGGAATACTCACACGCCAGTGAAAGCCCTTGTGCTCCACTGCACTTTCCGCCGCCCCTACTGGCATTATTCACTTTTCAAAAAACGGCTGGGCACTTCCGTTTTTGGGCGTCCATGCCCAGCTTTGAAGGAGGTTGTCCTTTCAAGAAGCTTTATGAATTTTTGCGTGGCACAAGCGACACAAAGGAATTACATCAAACCAATGCTCTGGAATGTAACCGAAATTGTGATGGTAATGTTTAGCTTGCTTACCACAAGAACATCGAAACATGATTGGCCTTGGCAATCGGTTGGCAATAATAGCATTATTCACGGCATTCTGTGCTGATATTTTTTGGGAATTATGCTTGCTATAACGTTTATTGGTTTGGTTACGTTTTTGCCTGCCGTTTTCTGTTTTCCGATAATTCATGTAAGCTTGACCCGTACAGACTTTACACTGGGTTCGAAAGCCATCTTTATGCCAAGAATGTTTGTGGAACTCAGACAACAATTTGATTTGTTTGCATTTAGTACACTGCTTTGAATCCATTTGTAATTACTCCTAAGTTGATTAAAGGGGCGGGCGTTGGTCACGATCCGTCGGCACGTATTTTTACGAATGTATTTTTGAGTGCGTGACGTTATCCGTAACCATTCCTTTGCGGGTGCTATCCTGAGTCGAGTTGCCGCCCGCCATTTACGACTCAGCTTATGCCAAGAAATGCCCTTGTACTTGCTCGTACCATAATTAGTAATGGTGTTCATGTGATTTTGAGAACGTGTAACAATTCGCAAATTGGCTTTTCGATTATCAAGCCCGTTATGATTTATGTGATCAATTTGATGTTTATCGCTTTTTCCCAATCCCAAAACAAAACGGTGCATATATATTTTAAGTTTCCCGGTTGGCAAACGAATATCCCTTACAGCATACCAAGAATGACCGATTTTATTAACATACCACTTATATTTATTCAGTCGTTCATAGTCAGAATCATCAACAATCGCGTATTTACCTTGTGTAAGAGGAATCTTTTTCATTGCTCAATTTCCTCAAATGAAAAAAACGGCCTACCGTCGGAATTGTCGGCAAATGAGCAAAAAACGGCAGGCCGGGTAATGTCAGATTCTTTCGAGTTGATTATCTGGTTGGATTGCTCATTTGCCATATTGCATTCCTGTTTAATGATTCACTTTTTATTCCGAAGGTATCATCGTCGGTCTTCTCTAAAAAGTCAAGGGAATAATAGGGAATATTATCATATTTTATCATATTTTATCTTTTAATTGCGTTTACAGGCTGAAATCAATGGTTATTGTTTGGTGAAATTCTGGTTTATTTATGGCTCAACCTGGTGAAAAAAACATAAGCGCTTTCATTTCTCCCGGAGTTGCAGGGGAATTTAAGTCGCAATGCGAAGAACGAAAATACTTCAAAGGTACTGCCCTTGAAGGCGCATTGAGAGCGTGGCTCCTATTGGACAGGAACACTCAAAGAGACTATATAGAAGGTAAGGTTAAGCCCGAATCTTCCGTCGCTTCGGAAAACGAAATTTACGCCGATTTGGCGAAGTTAGCCGAGGATTTTCGAGCCGTTGACGAAAAAATTCGACGTAGCGAGTCGGCCAAACAGAAAAAAGATGCCCTGCACAAACGTGGCACTGGTTAATATTGATTTTTTTACGAATATCTATGGTGCGAGTCGAGGTATCAGCCATTTGTTGAACCTCCTGAGTTTAGGTAAATATTGCCTATTTTACTATGTAGCGATGCCAAAAGCAAAATGTTACCTACAAAATTGAAGGATTTTAATTATTTTTCCTTGACTACTAACTCGGCCTATCGGTCAGCCCAATGTGCTTGTATCCATTCCATAGTCATTCCCTTTCATCTAAAGCATCATCTATCTTGTGGTATATCTCAGTAGTCTCGTTTTTGAGCCTGCTGACCGTCTTTTCCATTTCATGTAGAGACTTGCGAATATCGTCCAAGGCGGTCAAAAGCCCCATAGTCTCTTCCACCTTCGCCTTGAGTAAATCGCACATCTCCCTGCATTCTTCCGGACTCATCGCTTCCTCAAATCATCTATGCCTGTAGTTACAGCAGTTTTAGCAGCGCAGCGGCATTCTTTTTCTGGTCCATTACCTTCTGATATCTCTTTTTATAGTTATCAACCGTCTCTTCTTTTCTGCGTGGCGTCGGCTGCATATCCCGTTGTTTGACCAATGCCAGTCTGTATTTGAGACTTATTATCCCAGCAGGGAATTTGCCTTCTCTGCCGGCCATGTCCCACTTGATATACTTCCTCGCTTTCTCAGTCATTAACCGCTTCCGGGATTTGATTTTATCATAGTCCGGCTCAGATTCTCGGTATTCTTCTTTTACGTCATTCCAGATCGCCGTTACTTCGTGCATCACCTGATGGGCGATTGTCAACTTACTAATCTCATACCGCAGCTCCTTCATCTTGTCTGTGTCCCCACCAGTTTCTTCCAGATATTTAACCTTGCTGCGCAGGATTGCCCATTGGCTGTCCATGTCCTGTACCGTCTGGACCGGTTGGCTGCCATAACCCTCTGCCGGCCTTATCATTATCCTGCCCATTACCGGCCAGTCTGATTTGCTTTCGTAAGGCCTTGGGTCAATCGCACGAACAAGGTCGTTCATCTGAGAAGTAAATATGTTACGGACCGCATATTGTATTTTAATCGGACTCACCTTTAAGGCGGAACCGATTTGTTTGTATAGTTTCGGCGTATTCGGCCAGGCCTGGCGTTCCGGCTCGTCTTTGTAACTATCAACCATCCATTGCGGAACAATATCATCGTCAAAGTAAAACGAATGATTTAGTTTTAATTCCGCCCCTACTTTTAAGATGGGCGTTATTATATCTGTTATGCCCGGCAAATCCCTTGAGCGCTTAAGAAGCGTGTTCATTTTCACGTCACTTGGTATCTTATCTTCGAGCAGCCATTCCTCTATGGAGTTCCAGCCAAAGGATTCCGCAGCTCCCAAAACTCCGTAGTCGAATGGTATCCGGAGCATACCGCCCACGGCACGGTATCCCACTCTATCCTCATTAGGCCGGTCCCTCATTTGACCAAAGATTTCTTCCTGATCGTCTTCGTCCGGCCATATCGCTTTAATAAGCAAAATATTCAGTACGGCCCCGACCGCTCCCGTTCCGGCAATCAACGGCACCTTAATCATAAACAGCTTTGCACGATTAACAGGGTCCGGGTCCGTGGCTGCCTGAAACTGGCCGCCGAGAATCTGAATAGATGGATTCAAGAATCCGGCAAGTTCAATCATTGCCGCCACCTGAGTATTAGAGCCCCGTTGGCCGAAATTACCCGAAACCGTTTCGTATGCCTGTTGTGCCCTCTCCTGGCTGGCACCACGCTTGCTCGCCGCATCGTATGCACCTTCTCGTGTGAGCTCCTCAAACACTTGGGTAAAATATCTGCTTCCGAGCATCCAATTGGTAATGTCAACCGGCTTAAGGCCAATCGCCATCACCTGCCCGGGCACGTTCACCATCCGCTCGATCCAGGACATATTATTCCAGCCGTGGACCGAAATACCTTCTTTGAGCATTCCGAAGAAAGATTCTACGACGGTCCAGTGACTATCCTGTGTCAACTGGTCTAATGTTTTACTGAGCAGCTCTGAACGAACAATAGATTCCCTTCTTTTCCCTGTTAGCCTGTTTACCAGGGCAGAGGCAGCAAAGTACCCGCGAACATAGGATTCCTTATCCTTGCCCAAAACCATCGAAGTTACGGAGTCTCTTATTACGTTCCATATTGCAAATACCCAGTTCTGAGTTAATGCTCTTTTCCAAGGAGAAAGCATAGGCTTGAATAGGTTTCTTGTCCACTTTACGAACGATCCCACGTCAGCGCCTCGAGCAAACATATTGAATATCTGCCTGTCGGTAATTTGGTAATACTTCCGGCTGCCGTTTTCGAACAAAGACACCACATGAACGGCATTCGGCTTTTTCTTTCTCCACAGGTCCACATGATTCCTTGTCACTGCAATATCTTCCGCCTTGAACCCCTGCCCGGACTTTAGGAGCTCCTTGACTGTAACGCCGGCCATATCAGCAGCCTGCTTATTGAGATAATCGGCTATTACTAATTGCTCCTCATGCTCAGTCATCTGGCCTATTTTCTTAATGTCCAGACTGAGCGGCAACATTATCCGATTCATCATCTTCTTGGCGTCAAAGGGCATATCTGGTATCTGCCCGACTGCCTTGCCGATGTTCACCATCGAAAGCATAAACCTGTGCATGTAGTAAGCTTCGAAAGCCATCCGGGTCCGCATTTTGACGGCATCATCGAGACTTCTAAACGGCAGCGATGAACCGTAGGCGGATCTGATCCCGCTTGTATATTCAGCCCCGTTACCTGTCCCAAGCGGTCGGCCCTCTATCTGCCGTGGCAACGGCCAGTAATCAGTCCATGCTTTTTTGATTCGTATTACTTCATCAACTGTCTTTTCGCCAGCGAGCATAGGCACTAACAGGAGCTGGTCCATATATTCGTTGACATTATCAAAATGAGCTTTCCAATCGGGATGTTCCGCTTCCATCTCGGCGAGAAAAGCCGATACCTTTTCGGGGCCCAGGCCGCTTCGCATACCCGGATATGGGTGACGTTTCGTTTTCCACCTGTGGAGCGCCGCCCTGAATTGGCCATAAGCGCAAAATTCATCCCAAACGTCCAGTCCTACTTCGTGCTTGATGGTACTGAAAGATTTTGCGTATATGTTAATTTTATTGCCATGCCCGGGGTTCAGAACTTCAGGGAGCGTATATCCAGCGTCTCTTAATGCTTTCAGCTCCATGTCAGACAAAACTGCAAATCCTTTACCTGTGGCAAGAACGTTAATACCTTCCGGCCCAGCCTTGAGCCCACCCATTGCAGCGTCAACTTCCTGGGGTATTCTCTGCAATGACTGCCTGGCAGCATCATAATCGGCTGGTGTATTCTGAATCCCTTTCTGGAATTCCCTTGCCAGCTTTAAGCGGGAACGGTAGCTCTTATTTATCATACTTCTCACCGTTCCGATTATTCCTGCAGATGGCACTTTTTCGAGCCAGCTTTTCTCGGCGATTTGGTTAAATATACGCCGGGTAACTCTATGCGTTATCATAGAATCACCAATCGTGGCCTGCATCAGGTCCCAGAACATATTTATCACCTGTTCGGAGCTGCCTTTTTTGGGCATGTCATATTGCAAGCTCTGTGCCTGGTCCATAATAGAACGATTGGTATGATAAGTATATGCCCGATGGGTATCTCGGAAGGCAGCCAGCAAATCAGGGCGTAATTCATTAAGTAATGATTCGAATTGCTGCTTTATCTGTTCAGGTATCTTGCCCGGGTCAATTACATATTGCCTACAGAGTTCCGCCATACCTTCTTCCGGTGTTTCCGCCGAAGCCATTGTTCCCGGCCCTGTCATTTCCAACAGCATCTTGCTTATATGAGCAAACCAACCCGGCTTCTCTGCATCTATCATCGCCGACAAAGCATGTCCTGCCTCATGGAAATTGAGCTGCCAGACTCCGCTCCTGCTTCTAATGATATGTGGACCTCTTTCGTAACGCGCAGGGTGCTTTTTTGACAACTGCGTTCTTCCCACCAACATCATTACATTGAGCTGATCGTTTAGGTAATTGACTATGCTGCGAAGGCCGACTTTCTTGCGGCCTTTGCCCTTCGCATCCTTTGACAGATTATTGAGCAGCTTTTCGCCGGCCTTCGTTTCTGCTGGCTCGTACACATAAGAAACCGCCTCTTCGGCTTCTTCCACCTCTCTCTCTACTACCGTCCCTCGACTTATGCCTGGAGGTCCTTCTCTGCTGGTAATGTCCCTGACTATCTTATGTTCGGCTAAAACTTTTCTCAAAACAGGAAGTGACATATTCCTCAATTCAAAGAATCGCTTTTTGAATTTTATGATCTCAGAGCGGAATCCATAACTGCTTATCGTTTCACCCTCGAGCCTTGGGTCTTTTGCAACCAGTTCCAGAACGGAGTCTCCGCTAATTTGTGCTGTTTTGACGACCCAGCCATTGTCCAGCTCAAACTGTGCTCCATCATCCATCAAGGCCATAGCTGCTTCCGGAGTCATTGTGGCAAATGCAGTACCTATTCCGAATCGCTGCTTTACCTGGACAACTTCGGTGGACGATAAATCCATTCCGACTACAGCAGTGCCATCAGCAAGCGTTGCTCTGTGCATTCGCTTGCTTTTCAAGCCGGATTTACCCATGATTTTGTCGTAGATCGGATAAATAACACCGCTCAACAAATGATAAGTTTTGAGTCGAATGGCCGGCGTTTTCGCAAATTCTTCATCCCACCAGGTCTTTGCTTCACCCCCGAGCACCTTCTCATGCTTTTCGTTAAAATCATTTATGCTTGTTGTATGGATCTGACCTTTGACGTTCCTCATAACCCTCGCATTGGTATCTGTCGAGAGAGGATTATCATTAACCTGTGCTGCGTATATTTGTTTACTGAGGATGTTGCGATAAAATCCCAATGAAGCAAACTGTGTGGCCTGATCGAAAGTGATTTTTTCGACTTTTATTTCACCCTCAAGAGAATATATTTTGGTTTGTGCCCCTGATTCCTCATGGGTATATACAACTGTCGGCTCTCCTGCAACCTTGATGTTTTTCGCTTTTATATCAGAGACACCAAAATCGAAAGCCCCTGACTCTTTAGCCCTCGCAACGATATCCTGGTAGTGATCGTAAAAGATTTCAAATATCTTGTTTTGCATAGCATAAGGCAAAGCCATGATTCGATTCAAAAACCGGTCCACGTTGTCGATGTCCTGCATCTTTACTTGGCCGTCTTTATTGATAACGCCCATTTCCTGCAAAACATTGTACCCTAAACCCTCGCTGCTCCACCTGCCCTCGAGCAGCTCCTCATACGTCTGCTTCAAAGCAGCTTTCCCGTATGCGTCTGTTAAATCGTCAGTATTAAACATGCCGCCGCTTAATGTGGTCCTATCGCCTTTTGAGATTGCTCCCAATGCTGCCAGCCTTCTCGATACAGCATTGACGAGTCTTTGTTGGCCTGCGAGATCAAGACTAACCGGACTTATGATGGGAGCGGAATCTTGGAATGACCTATGGACCCGACCGAACGATTGCATCTGAGTATCTGCCGCCCAAGATAACTGCAGTGCGTAGAAGGACCGGCGTTGCCGATTTTTCTTCGTGATGTCGGCGTGTAAACTGATCCCCATCGTACCGGCACCGGAAATTACGATTATTCTTTTTTTGCCCTGTTGAAAATTCTCAGTCTCCACCTCATTCAATCTTGTAGCCTTTATGCCTTTGAGTTTCCGTCTGACATATTTACCTTTTTCCATTCTATGTGTGCGCCCTGTCACTTCAGCTACATTCCCTGAACCAAAATGCTCTATAAGAGCATCAAGCGGATTAGTCGGTAAAGTAAAGTCAGCTATCTGTGACAACAATTCTTCCTGTATCCTTATGTTCTCTCTGTTGAGTACCGGATTGCCGGCAGCATCAACCACTGGCACCCGGATTACTTTCTTCGTCCGTTTATCAGTTTTCATTTCGTACTGCTGCAAGGGGAAATGTCTTTTAACCAGGTCAGCAAGCATTTGACGTGGAGATAGCTCTACTTCATTAAGCGGGATACCTTCTTTCAGGGCGTCGGCAACAATTCTGTTAGCCACGGCCTCGCCTGTGCTGAAAAGACTAACTACAACAGACTTATCTTCTGCCAAATCTTTTTCTATCGCTTTGAGCATCGTGGGTAATTCATACCCCATCATCAACTGCAGGAAAAAGGATTGTTGCGTAGCATAGAAAGAAGTGAAATGACTGGTTGGTTTAGAGCCTGCATTTTTATTGGCTTCGTCGAAGGCCTGATTCAGAACACTCCAAAAACCTGCAATGCGGTCAAACTGCTTCTTTTCGGCTTCACTTAGTTCGTATTGTATAGGTGCGTACTCAACGCCTTCATACGAGATTGTCCTGGCAGCCAGCCTGCCGATCTGTTTTAGATCTCGCGCAAGTATCTCCATGCCGTTTACACCGCCTGCTTGAACTGCAGATGTGAATTGTAGAAAATCCTCAAACGGTAGCCGCGGTCCCCACAAGCCGAGCCTTTCATACGGCACTAAGTGTCTGGCTTCCGAACCACCTGTAGCCGACACATACAATACCCGAGCATTAGGATATCGCCTTTGCAGCTCAATACCCATATTGCCCACGGCGGTGCCTTCTTTCATTGTCAGCTTCCCCCCTCGCTCCGAGACGGCCGCATTCTTCATCTTATGAGATTCATCGAAAGCTATAACTCCGTCAAAGTCCGGACCAAGCCAATCGATGAGCTGATTGTAACGGTTTTTGTTTTCTTCCCAATCAGTTGAAGCCATAAGATAAGTTGTGAAAAGCACACCTTCATCTGCCTCAATAACCGCCGTGTCCTTCATCGATGGATTTTGGTGGATAATTTTTAATGGCTGTCCCACGTCATCAGAATCTCTTTGAGCATCCACTGCGAGCTGGTGAGTCACCGATATATGCACGGCCTTTTTGCGTCCCTGCATATAATTGTCATAAATAACAGCGTAAATCTCCCGTCCTTTTCCAAGTCCGGTACCATCACCGATCCAAAAGCCGGCCCTTTCCTTGTTCGCCATTATCGTACTGTGTGCTTGGCCTGCATATATAACCGACTCCAGTTGAATATCCGATATCCGGCCTTCTGTTATGACTTCGCTCGGCAAATGATGTTTATATTGAACATCTGGAGGTTCTACGGAAGCCATAACTGTCGATTCAACAATGTTGGCAGGATGCTCAATGGCCCCTTTCACTTTCGCTTTCTGGACACGATATTCACTGAATACGGAACCTTCCAGCTCCCTGGCCGTACCTGCCGCGACTTCAACTCCTTTCTCCACCTGCACAGTTTCATCCGGCTCGGTTACTTTTATTGCTTCATCACTTTGGAGATTGTATTGCGGATATTTGTTTCGAATGCTTTGATAAATTTTCTTAAGATATGGTGTGATGCGGACTCCTACAGCATCAATCATCCTTTTCGACCAATCCACATAAGACGTAATGCCGGATTTTGCAAAAAGAGACCCGGACTTGATTCCGAGCATAAGGATTTCAGGATTTAGGCCAGCACGTTTTCGACCTTTTTTGAGAGGCTCCGGATATACGCCGTAAGATACCCCTTCTTCTTCGGAAAGTTTTTTGCGAAGCTTCTTTAGAGAATTGTCAAGCTCTTGCTGTTCCTGTTGACTTAGACCGGATACTCCTCCAGGACCAACCCCACCAGGTTCGCCGCCCACACCTTTTTCTGCTCCAGGCTTTCCGGGAGCTCCAGGTGCTCGCTTTTTAACAGCCGGCTTAAGACCTTTCCTGCGTCCTCGAGCTTCTGGAAGTTCTCCCAATCCAGGTCCGACAGGTCCACCTGTGGCGGCGGGTTTAGTTCCCCGTCCTCTACCAGCAGCAGCTCCACCAGTTGCAGGAGCGGGTCCCGGTTCGGGTCCGGAAACTCCTCCAGGTCCTGGATAGCCTTCTTCGCCTGCTCTTTTAATTCGCTCATAAACATTCTCCCGAGAAATTGAATCCAAAAGTGCCAGAGCTTCCGTTGGAGAAAGGTCGGCTCCGGTGACAATTTGGTCTTCGCTCTCAGTTGCACCTATATTGTCTATTATAACAATTTGATTACCGAAAGTGGTCCCAAATTTTCCATAATATTTGCCGGACATGCCTATATTGGCCCTGACATCGTATTTTTTCTCTATTTTCGCCCACCAATCGCGGAAATTTTCTCTGTCTAAAGCCATGCCTTCGCCAACGATTGCTACTAAACGCCCGCCTTTTTTCAGACGAAGTAACGCCTGCTCAACATGCCTTGCTCCAACTTTTGTACTGTGCGCCTCCACCCTTCCCCCTGTCGCAGAGAACGGTGGATTCATCACGATGGCATCGTACATCCATCGCGGGTCCAGTAAATTGTCGAGCTGCTCGGCATTTATGTTCAGCGTTGTGAAGCCCAATGCTTCAAGAAGACTTCGCCGGCGATCGTCAATCTCGTTAGCTTCTACTTCCCCACCAAATTCTCTCGCCAGTACAGCAATGTTCCCTGTGCCGGCAGATGGCTCGAGGACCAACATACCCGCCTGGATTCCTGCTGCCTTTACAACTACATACGCTTCTGTTGGCGGTGTGCTGAATTGCTGGAATTCTACCTGTGCATCATCCCTGCGAGTTTGCCTCGGCATTAGCTGCTCGAGCTTCTGTAGTTCTTCAAAACCTGTGTCTATATCGATAGTAATGTTCGTCTCGATATATTTGTTCATGCCGGCTTCGAAGGCATCATACGCATCTCGTGCATGGCCGGCAGCGGAACCTAACGCCTCCCTGGCCATTTCGTCAACTTTCCTGTTGTCTATTGGGCCTGGCTCGCTCTGCAGCAGGGCAGTGACATTGTTCATCAATTTTACCAGTTGCTCAGATTCCGGGACCGCCTTTTCTTTCAGGCCTTTCTTTTTGGGTTTTTCTACAGGGGCTTCGGCGGCTTCTGTGTATCGCGGGGACAGACCAGTTCTTTGGATAGCTCCTTGTATCATTACGTCAATCTTGTCTTTATTCTTCATCAAGATTTGCAGCGATTCTTCGAGAGCTTCCTTCTTGGTTTTTACGAAATTACCGACTCGCATCCCTGTCTTGCCCTCAGAAACAGACCACTGTGTTCCTGTCTTTGATACGAATAGATCGAGTTCCGGGAATTCCTCAAACTTTACCACCTGCCCTTTTACTTCTGTAAACTTGTCGCCCATAATAGTATAAAAACGCACGCCCGGCGTTTTTGGCTTTTCGGCTACCGGCATCTCAGTTTTCTTCCCGCCAGTAACAACAGTTTCACCTGCAGCCAGCTTTCGTCTTTTCTGTTCCGCAAGGAGCTTCTCGTGGAACTCAGCCTGCTCCGGATCGTCCGCGGTTACTTCGGCTGCCATATCAAGCTCATCCTGGTCCATCGCCTCAAGATCAAGTCCTGCAGGCTTCTCTGTTGGCTCAATGAACTGTTCAGTCACCTCACCAGGGGCTGTTTCCAGCTCCTCAGCGGCTGGTGGGGCCATTTTCTGCCTCTCTTGGGCCTTCTCTGCCTCTCTCTGCTGCCAGACTGCTGCTTCCTCCTTCTCGACTCCTCTCTGTCGCCAAGCCACAGCTTCTTCGAGCTGCTCAATGGCTCGCTGATTTTCGGTCATTCGCTCCTGGTCGGCTAAGGCATCCCGGAAAAGAGACGATAACTGCTTACGTTCTTTGGCGTTCCAACCTGAAATGCCCATCTCCTCCATGTCCTTCCTGCTCGGTTGCTCTTTTGCAGCTATCTCAGCAGCGACCTGTGGCGACATGGCAGCTACAGCCTCAGCTCCTTGCCGCGTCAATGCGAAATTCTTGAATTGCTGTTGTTTTTGTATATTTAGTTTTCGGTCATGCGCACGGCCTTCAAGCTTGGCTTCTAATCTGCCTGAAATTTCTACCGCTGCTCCACCGCCCACACCGAGAATGGACATAGCACCTGCAGTTACAAATTCCTGGGCACGGCGATCAAGGAGTCCCCATATCCCCTTTTCGTCGAGGATTTCTTTGCCGTAAACCATCTTGGCAGTCACTTCCTGCCATGTGCCCTGTGCAATTTCTTCCGTACCTTCATGGAGCATAAGCATCAATGCCTGTTTTGAAAGTGCACCCAATCCCTCTTTCTTTACCGCTTCAGTTGCCTTCCTCACTCCAACCTTCATCAGCATCTTGCGTCCTACTCCGCCTATTTTCAAGAACTGATTTAGCTGTGCGAATTCGATAATCGCAGCTACCGAACCGTAAATCGACTTGGTTATCTCCGCCTGTTCTTCTGTAGCACCATATTGAAGCGCTTCATCCTTTGCCCCCTGGCCCTCTGTTTCATAAACAATAGCCAGGGCAACTTGCGGCTGCCCCCCTGCCATTGCGAGACCAGCAGCTACCATCATAGGCATGGATTGAGCTATCGATGAGGAAAGCTTTGTGGGACTGGTTATAAGGTCCCAAACATTTTCCGCCTGTGGATTTTGCCATTCAGGATGATCTTCAATCAGGTCTTCTACTTTGGCGGCAAACGTGTCACCTTTCAACGTCCACAAAGTTTCACCGGCTTCAAGATTTATTTCTTTCTTTATCTCCTCCGGAGGTCCTACATAATCCAGCATACCCCCGAATGCTCTGGCCAGATTCAGTGCCCCGAGCCGCCAGCCATCTTTATTGGCCTCATAAAAACCTTTCTTCTTTGTCTGAGGAATGTACGGTTCTATCTGCTGAGCGATATCGAGAAGATCCACCCTCTCAGGCTCAGGCACCTTAACCGTCTCTTTAATATCTGCCAATAACCCCATTAAATGATCCCCAGCCTTCGCAAAGCATTTGCTATTGCTTGTTCGTTTCCGCTCTCACATATATATTTTAATTCGGCAAGTGTTTCCGAGCCGAATTGATTCTTTACCCATGACCACTTTACAGTTTTCATGCTTTTGAATTGTTGGATTCTGCCCATAGACATTTCATCGAGTTTAGTCATATCTACTTCCGGAGCAACTTCTCTTTTCGCTGGAGCTACCTTGCGAGACGCCTGCTGCTCTACCTGCTGCTGCTCCTGCTGCACATCAGCAGCAGCCCCTTGCAGCCTTTGCTGCTGGTGTGCCTTTTCTTCTTCCGCCTGAGATGCTAAACCCTGAATTTTGGTGAACCGAACCATTGTATCGTCAACAAACTTATCAACTGCTGTCCAATCTGTTGTTGATTTGCCAAAATCCTTACTTTCCGGATCGGTAATCTGCGAAGTAAATGCCTTTGCAACATCAGCTCGCAGTTTTGCATAATCCTTAAAATCGATACCGACCGATTCGAAACTGCCTTTTTCGTTCATTCTGTATTGTGCCCCGGTTATCGGGTCTTTTACGATGTTGCTGTTATACCTTTCCTGTGGCGTT
>Ga0268281_1000505_pt1 | contig 28796 bp, 27 predicted proteins | sample saktaG_10_FD_190134 | JGI IMG/M metagenome (GOLD analysis project Ga0268281, IMG submission 190134) | Saline water microbial communities from Sakinaw Lake, British Columbia, Canada - sak_2011_5_24_50m | ecosystem: Environmental > Aquatic > Non-marine Saline and Alkaline > Saline ...
AATAGCTGAAGCCACTTTGTCGTCCTTGTCTAGTCTCATAATCCTTACTCCTTGGGTTGCTCTGCCGAGTTTTGAGATAGAATCAATCTTAACTCTAATAACATGGCCTTTTTGAGAAATGACAATCAGGTCTTCTTGTTCTGTTAGAGCCTTAGCACTTACCAGATTTCCTGTTTTAGGGGTCACCCTGGCAGCCCTAATTCCGCTTCCTCCTCTCCTCTGAGATTTAAATTCCTTAACTTCAGTTCTCTTACCGTAACCGTTTTCTGTTACTACAAGCAAATATCTTCCAGACTCCCCTGCTTTTTCTTTTTTCTCCTTCAATGCTTGGACTTTTTTAACTTTTACAATTTCCATCCCTATAACCTCATCTCCCTGTTTTAACCTAATTCCTTTATTACCCGCAGCTGATCTTCCCATTGCCCTTATGTCTTTTTCTTTAAATCTGATTGACTGGCCCTTCTTGGTAATTAGAATTATGTCGTCTTCCCCGCTTGTCTTTGCAACTTTTCTTAACACGTCTCCTTTTTTAAGAGAAATGGCAATTAGCCCCGATCTTCTTACATTTTTGAACTCTTCCAAGGAAGTTTTCTTAATTATACCATCCTTGGTAGCCATAACCAAATACTTAACGTCTTCATCATGGTTCTTGCTCCCCAAGGAAAAGAGCGTTAAAACCTTCTCGTCGGAAGAAACTTCCAAGAAATTAAGCAACCCTCTTCCTTTGGCAACTCTTGTGCCCTCGGGAATTTCATAGGCAGGAACTTGGAATACCTTGCCGGAATCGGTAAAGAATAGAAGCTGGTCATGAGTTTGGGCCCAAAGGAAATGTTCTACAATATCTTCACCCACAGTTTTTAATCCTAAAAATCCCTTTCCCCCTCTTTTCTGTTTCTTGTAAAGAGAAGGATTTACTCTTTTAATGTATCCCCCTTGAGTTAAGGTAATGATGGTCTCTTCCTGGGGAATTAAATCCTCTTCGGCAAACTCCCCTATTTTCTGGGCATAGACCTTGGTCTTTCTCTCGTCTCCAAAGATATTTTTCAACTCTTCAAACTCTTTCTTTACTATTATCTTTATCTTCTTTGGATTCTTTAAGATGTTTTCATATTCCTTAATTTTAACTTTTATCTCTTTAAGCTCGTCTTCTATCTTTTTTCTCTCGAGTTTAGCCAGAGCGGAAAGTTTTGTCTCTAAAATTGCATTTGCCTGAATCTCGGTCAGCTTAAATTTCTTCATTAGATTCCGAAGCGCTTCTGCTCTATTCTCGGACTTCTTAATGGTTCTAATGACATCATCGATATTGGCAAGGCATTTATGCAGCCCTTCTAAAATATGGGTCCTTTCTTTTGCTTTTTTCAATTCATACTTTGTTCTTCTAAAAACAACCTCTTTCCTGTGAGCAATAAAGTGCTCAAGAGCTTCAACTAAGGAAAGTGTCTTAGGTTGAATGCCGTCAACCAAAGCAAGCATGTTTAGATGATAAGTTCCTTGAAGATCACTGAATTTATAAAGTCTGTTTAGAATCTTCTGGGCAAAAGCTCCTTTATTTAGATCCATAACAATCCTCATTCCGTCTTTGTCAGACTCATCTCTAATATCTTTAACCCCTTCTATCTTCTTATTCTGGGCCAATTCTGCAAATTGCTTAACCAGGGTTGATTTCTGAACTTGGTAAGGAATCTCTGTGATGATAAGCTGCGTCCTACCTTTTTTATCTTCAACTATCTCCGATTTGCCTCTAATCACAATGGGACCCTTTCCTTGGGAATAGGTTTCTATGATCTCCCTTCTGTTAAAAATGGCCCCTCCCGTTGGAAAATCAGGTCCCTTAACAAATTTAAAAAGGTCTTCCGTGTCGGATTTAGGATGGTCTATTAAGTAAGAAGAAGCGTCAAGAAGTTCAGAAAGATTATGAGGAGGGATCTTCGTTGCCATACCGACAGCAATCCCTAAAGAGCCGTTCAAAAGCAACTGAGGCAAAGGAGAAGGCAGAACCACGGGTTCTTTTCTTGTGCCGTCATAGTTATCAACAAAATCAACCGTATCCTTATTGATGTCTTTGAGCGTCTCTTCTCCTATCTTGGACATTTTACATTCTGTATATCTCATCGCCGCAGGCGGATCTCCGTCGATAGAGTTATGAACAAATATTCCAGCGGCTAAAGCAAAATTATGCCAGGGGATTATGGTTAAGTCATAAACATCTTCTCTTTTACGAAGAGCTTTAACCTTAACTACTTTATGATTGTTATTAGTATTTATTTCGGATAATAGCCTTTTCTGATTATAGTTATAATATTTTCTAATCCCTAAGTCCCAACTTGTAAAACTTTTTGTCCCAAAAACCTCTTTCCTTACTTTTTCAAAGCCTTCTTTAGATAGAGAAAGATTATTATGGTTTAAATACTGACATATTCTTAAGAATTTTTTCTTGCCGGTTAAGTTTGTTTTCCTCCTTTTATTGCTGGCTACAATTTTCTCGTGAAATAAGTTTCTGTATTCTGGAATTTTCCACAATCTTTTTAATGTGGCCGAAGCCATTTTACTAATTCTTTCAATAGCTTCCGGATGCTCTCTATAATATTTTTTATTAACCCTGCTTAAATTTGCAATCATCTTCTCTCTGTATTTCTTGTTCTTCCAATTTCTTAAATTCCTTTCGGTCAATCGTCTGGAGTAATTTGTTCTGTTTTCTTCATTTCTCCAATATTTTTCCCTTCCCTCTCTTATCTTCCTCACATACTCCAGATCGTTTTTATGACGCTCCGAAGCAATCTCTTTATGATGTTTCCAATGGTCTTGCCACTGAATCCTTAAAATATTATCGGGATTATTATTCAATTTATTAAAATCTCGATGATGCCGGATCCTTCCAGCGTTTTTTTTATAAACTTTATTTTTTAAATTCCATTCATCAGCCAAACGATGAACGAACGGCCAAACATCTTGAAATGGTTGGTAAACCATCTCATATCCTTTTAAGTTTTTATCTTCTTTCTCAGAATATAACTTTGTATAGAGAGGTATTAAAGAATCTTTCGGTTTTAAATCTTTAGCTTGCCTATAAGTTCCATCTCTTAACATAAATTTATGATCCAAAGTACATCTTATCTTTTCCTTATTATCTAAGGTAACTTCCATCAATTTTTCATTTTTTCTTGTTACTCTTGGGTTTTTTATTTCGGCAATTTCAATTTTCTTAGATTGATTATTAAAAGAAAATGACCAATGTCTTCTTCCTTTTTTCTGTTCTTTTATTAATTCTCCAAAACTTAAATTTCTTCCATCACAAAGCTTTACTTTCGTATCTTTAGTAAAACAACCAAAATTTCCTTGACCTTTGATCAAGGGGTATCTTAAAGAAAAGTCCTGAGCCATACGCGCTAAACTGTCATACACGGCCGTGTCGCTGTGCGGATGATACCTTCCCAAAGCGCTTCCGACTACCGTTGCTGATTTTCTGGTTTTTGCTGTTGAGGTTAAGCCGTCTTCAAGCATTGCATACAAAATTCTTCGGTGAACAGGCTTTAATCCGTCTCTAACATCGGGCAAGGCTCGAGAAACAATGACCGACATCGCATAATCAATGTACGATGTCTTCATTTCCTCAACAATCTCACGATCTTTGATATAGCCGATCTCTTGTATTGGTTCTTTCGATTTTTCCTGATTATTGTTCCCCATTTTGTTGTTTTAATTGTTCTTCCAATTGTTTAAACTTTTCATCTATGCCGAATTCTTTATCGGCCCCGCTTTCTTCTATGTTTTTCTCTAAAGAAGGCAGGTTCATGCTTTCAATAAAATTTTCTTTTTCCCCTCTCTCAAATTCCCTTATCGCTTTTTTGATATTTCCCAGCCACAAAAACAAAAGGATCGAACCTGTAATGATGACTATTATCCAAAGAATAATTTTCCGGGTTCTCAGAGGAAGATTCTGAATTTTATTTAAAGTATTCACAAATTTAAAATGCTGTTTTTAAAAAGTAAAGTTTATGGCTTTAAGACCACAATTTCCACTCCATCCTGAGATAAATCTTTATGTTTAATTACTAATTTATCCTGAAACTCAACCGTTTGCTTGCCCATTCCTTTTAAGAATTTATCAACTCCTTCCAATTTTTCTTTGCCGGACAGTTTTAATTTAGGAATCTGGTAATTCATGGGGATAACTATTCTTGGATCAATTTGAGAAACTATTCCCAGGGCCTCTTTCCATGAAATGATGCCCACGCCCCCTACGGGAATCATTAGAATGTCAATACTACCAATCCTGTCAAGCTGTTCTGAGGTCAGCTCTTTTTCTTCCAACCCTCCTAAATGACAAAGACGCATCTTTTCTGTCTCAATTGTATAAAAAGTGCTTTTATTGGCAATTCCTTCAATAAAGATTTCTCTTGATTCATATTCGCCCGGCTCCGTGATCAAAAAATGACTGCCGGAAACTTCTCTGGGCTTTAAAAGATGTTCGCTTTTGTGAGTGAATAAAACAATATCGGCCTTGATTTTAGGAAGGCGAAGACCCGTTTCTTTTGAGAAAGGATCTATCAGAATAACACTCTTTTCGCTTTTATTCTGACTTGTATTAATTTGAAAGCACGACTGTCCGTACCAAATAATATGCATAATAAACAAAATAACGCTGTTTTTAGAACGCCAATTTTAAAAAACTACTTTAGTATTTCCGACATCTTTCATTTTATCACAATTTCCGCCTCTTTACAATAAGGAAAAATTATGATAATTTAATCTTATGAAAGTCACAAAAAACATGCCCTTAAAAGATGATAAGAACAAACTGCAAGCTCCCAAAAAAGTGGGAGAGATTATTAAAGGCAAGGTGATAGGTATCGGAAGTTTTGGCATCTTCGTTGATATGTGTCCCTTCGGAAGCGGAATCATCTACAAAAAAGAACAATTAAGAATGGACAAAACGGTTCCTGAAGAGGAAAACAACTTCAAAAAATTCAAATCAGGGGACGAAGTTTTAGTCAAAATTGTCGGGCAAGAGAACGAAGAAGGATATTTTGAACTCTCTTTAACCGAAGCCCAAAAACAGCTTGCATGGCAAAAACTTGAAGAAGGAAAAAAGGAAGATAAGACCTTTAAAATCAAGATTTCAAAAGTCAATAGAGGAGGATTAATGGCAGAACTTTTTGGAATTCCCGGATTCTTGCCTCTGTCTCAATTATCTCCCGAACACTATCCCCATGCAGAGGGAGATACCGCAAAAATCCTTCAGGATCTCCAGAAATTCATAGGAGAAACTTTAGAGATTAAAATATTCGACTTTGACCCAAGGCAGAAAAAACTGATTTTTTCAGAAAAAGCTAAGGAAATTAAAAACTTGGAAGAGGCTCTAAGTAAATGTAAGGTAAACGATGTAATCAAAGGAACTATAACCGGAATTACCGATTTCGGCATTTTCGTTAAGTTCCATTCCCCCTCAAACACTATTCTTTCAAAAGATTCCCAAGAAAAAGTTTCAGACAACAGTTCTGTTTGCCAATTAGAAGGACTCATCCACATTTCCGAAATTGATATCCCTCATAAAAAACAGAGCGCAGATAAACAATCTGTTATTCTGGAGTCTTTTAAGGTTGGGCAGGAAATAAAGGCAAAAATCATTAAGATAGCTCAAGACAGAATTTATCTTTCTCTAAAAAACCTTTAACGAGAAAGGGCAATTTATGAAGCTTTTTATTAAAAATCTCCTAATTATACTCTTAATATTTCTACTTCTTGGAGGGGTTTTTGGTTTTTTTTCAAGCCCTGCTGAGGAATTTGAAGAGATATCTTTAACGAAGCTCGCCCAGGATATCAATCAGGGAAAAGTTAAAGAGATCAGCATATCCGGCAACGATGTTTCTGTCATATATAAAGATGATACAGAAGTCAAAACTAAAAAAGAAGTTGAAATTGCGCTGTCTCAATCTCTAATCAATTACGGAGCTAAAGAAGAAAGTTTCCAGAACGTAGAAATTATTCCAAAAGAAAAAGAAGACTGGACGCTTTGGATAGGTCCTGCGATTCTACTTCTCTTCCCCATCCTAATCTTTGTATTCTTCTTCTGGATCTTAATGCGCAATGCTAAAGCAGGAGCAATGCAGGCATTTAACTTTTCAAAAGCGAAAGCCAAGCTCTTTGGGGCAGAAGGCCATCCCAAACAGAAAATTACTTTCAAAGACGTAGCCGGGTTGGCTGAAGCAAAAGAAGAACTTAAAGAAATTGTTGATTTTCTTAAAAACCCCAAAAAGTTTTTAAAGATGGGGGCGAGAATCCCAAGAGGAGTACTTTTGATGGGACCCCCCGGATGCGGTAAAACCCTTCTTGCAAGAGCAGTGGCAGGTCAAAGCAATGTTCCTTTCTTTTCTGTATCCGGCTCTGAATTCGTAGAGATGTTTGTAGGAGTCGGAGCATCCGTAAAAGGCGACACGCCAGTACTGATTAAGACGGAAAATTCCATCAACCTTTTGCCAATAGAAAAATTCGTTGACCAATTCTACGAAGAGCAAGAGGAAGGATTTCCAGTGAGGACAGAAGGTGTGCAGACCTTGGGCGCAAATTGGTCGAAAGGCAATAAGTTCTTTAAATCCAGCTCTTGGAAAAAGATAAAATCTGTTTACCGCCATAAAGTAAATGAAATTTATGAAATTCAGTTTTTGGGAGGAAAAATGAATGTGACCGGAGACCATAGTGTTTTTATTAGAGACAAAAATCACATTATTTCTAAAAGAGCAGATGAATTAAAGAAAGACGATATTCTAGTTAATCTACCTTATAAAGTAAGGGGCGTTTATGTTCCGGGATTAGGGACCACTCATAAAGTTAAGACACATGAATTCCCTGAAAAAATAAATGTAAACGAATTATTAATCTGGAATGAAAATTTCCAATTAGAGAGAATGGAAGAGTCTTATCAGCTCTCCTTGTCTCAACAAGGAAAAGTCTACCAGCATGTTCTTGGCAATCAAGTTGGAGTCTGTCAAATGACCATCAGTAATTGGCAGAATGAAATATCTCAACCTCGCTTACTGTGGTTGGCATCCAAGTATAGAGAGAAAGAAATCCCTCAAAAGATACAAATTACTCCATCTCTACTAAGGCTTTTAGGATATTATACTGCTGAAGGAAGGAGGCTTCTCTATGGAGTAGAGTTTATCTTTGGTGCTCACGAAAAAGAGCTTTACGAGGATTGCATTTCGCTGATGAGCCAATTAACTAATCAAAAACCATATTTAACATTTACCGAAGACAATTCTTTAAAAATTGCTTTTCTTGGAAAAGTATTAGGAGATTTTTTTGAAAAGCACTGCGGGAATGGCAGTCATAATAAACATGTTCCGGGATCTTTATGGGATTTACCAAAAGAATATTTCCTGAGCTACTTAGAGGGTTATTCTAGGGGAGACGGCTATACTACCAAAGAAGGAAAATTAGCTATGACTTCAGTTAGCCATCAGTTAATTTTAGAACTCGCCTGGCTTTGCTCTATGCATGGGATTCAAGTCGGAATAACAAATGGAAAACTTAAAGGGGGAAGAATTCTTAAAAAGAAACCTTTACCAGAAAGCCATTATTGGGTTCTTCAAATAGGCAAGACTTCCCATCCTTTTAGAGATACTAAGAATTTTCCTTATCAATTTAAAAGACCGAAGATTAAAAAAATAACAAAGAAACCCTACAATGGATATGTTTATGACCTCTGTGGTTGCGAAAATGAAGCGTTCTTCGGAGGAGAAAAACCAATCCTTCTTCATAATAGCCGAGCAAGGGATCTCTTTAGTACAGCTAAAAAGGCTGCTCCCTCAATTCTCTTTATTGACGAATTGGATGCTGTAGGAAGACACCGTGGAGCAGGTATTGGAGGGGGAAATGATGAAAGAGAGCAAACTTTAAATCAGATTTTAGTTGAAATGGACGGCTTTGAGAGAGACACTAATGTTATAATAGTGGGAGCTACCAATAGGCCAGATGTTCTTGACCCTGCACTCCTAAGGCCTGGGAGATTTGACAGGAGAGTGGTTTTGGACTTACCGGACATCAATGATCGCGAGAACATCCTAAAAATACATGCGGAAGGCAAGCCCTTGTCTCCTGACGTTAAATTAAGAGAAATAGCAGAGAGAACTCCGGGATTTTCAGGGGCAGACTTGGCAAATCTAATGAACGAAGCTGCCATTCTTGCTGCAAGACAGAATAAAAAAAAGGTTTCCCAAAAAGAAATACTTCTCTCTATCGACAAGGTTCTTTTGGGACCGGAGAGAAAAAGCCATATTCTTTCAAAAAAAGAAAAGGAAATTACCGCTTATCATGAATCCGGCCATGCTTTAGTATCAAGCTTCCTTCCCCATGCAGAACCCATACGAAAGATTTCAATTATTGCCCGGGGGAAAGCAGCAGGATATACTTTGAAGCTTCCCAACAAAGAAAAATATATTAAAACAAAAAGTGAATTCCTTTCCGAGATTGCAACTCTTCTTGGAGGATACTGTGCTGAAAAATTAGTATTTAAGGAAATCAGCACCGGAGCCTCCTCCGACCTGCAGGAAGCATCAAGACTTGCAAGAATGCTCGTCAAAGAATACGGTATGTCCGAGAAATTAGGACCCGTTGTCTTTGGGAAAAAAGAAGAATTGGTATTCCTGGGCAAGGAAATAAGCGAGCAGAGAAATTATTCCGAAAAAGTAGCTGAAGAAATAGATAGAGAAGTATCCAAACTTATTAAAAACTCTCAGGAAACTGCAACCAGAGTTTTAAAGAAAAAAAGAAAATTGCTGGAAAAACTTTCCAAAGAATTATTTGAAAAAGAAACTATTGAAAGAGAAGAATTCGAGAAAATAATCGGCAAAAAGGGCATGTAGCTCAGTGGTAGAGCATTTCTCTTATAAAGAAAAGGTCCCAGGTCCGATCCCTGGCATGCCCACTATTAAGGGCGGTTAGCTCAGTTGGTTAGAGTGTCGCTTCGACATAGCGAAGGTCAGAGGTTCGAGTCCTCTACCGCCCACAAGAAAGATATAAGTTTCTCATATAATTAAGGGATGGATAACGAAAAAATTAAAATTATCTATGAAGATGAAAATCTTCTTGTAATTGATAAGCCTCCCGGAATCATTGTCTTCCCGGAGAATGAAAGAGATAGAAAGAAAGAAACTCTAATTGATTTACTTTTGAAAGAGTTTCCCTATCTAAAGAACGTTGGAGATTCTCCAAGATACGGAATAATTCACCGCTTAGACAAAGATACGTCTGGAATTCTGCTCGTAGCAAAGAATAATCAATCTTTAGAGTTTTTTCAGAATCAACTTTTTTTATCCTCAAAGAATTCTTATTCAGAAGATAGAGGAAAAGAAAGCTTAATAAAGAAATACCTGGCTTTAGTAGTAGGCAGCTTTAAAAAAAATGAGGGAAAAATAGAGACATTGATAGGGAGATCTCCCAATGATCCCAGAAAACAGAAAGTTTATCTCCCGTGCGACCCTGATTCAAAGGGCAAGAGGAAAACAGTAACTTGCTTTAAAGTATTGAAAAGATTTGAAAAGTATAGTTTAATTGAAGTTACTATCAAAACCGGCAGAAAGCACCAGATTAGAACTCATCTTTCCTATCTTGGCCACCCGATAGCAGGAGACAAAATATACGGTTTCAAAAATCAACCTATACCAAAAACACTTAAAAGACAATTTCTTCATTCCGGATACCTTAAGATAAGGATGCCTAACGGAGAAGAAAAAGAGTTCTTTTCGGAACTTCCAAATGAATTAAAAAAGGTTATTCAAGAACTTAACCCTGTTAAATAATTTTGCCTCCGACAAAATTGATACGGAGTATCATTTAACAGGGTAAAGATTTAAAAAAATGCTGGAAAATATAAAATAAATTCAATAAAATGAACAAAATTAAAACATTTACCGATGCTCAACTAAGAACTGATATGCCCGAAATTCAACCCGGGGATACCGTTAAGGTATATCAAAAAATCAAAGACGCTAATCCCTCAAAAAAGGGGGCTAAAGAAAGAGTCCAGCCTTTTGAAGGCCAAGTTATTTGCCGAAAACACAGAAATGAAATTGGAGCAACCATCACTGTGAGAAGAATGGCAGGCGGAGTTGGAATTGAGAAAATCTTTCCCATCCACTCCCCCACTATCAAGAAAATAGAACTCTTGAAAAAAGGCAAGGTAAGAAGGGCAAAACTTTACTACCTCAGGGAAATTAAAGGCAAAAAAGCAAAAATTAAGACAAAGAGAATTATTCAACAGCAAGACCAAGTGCAATCTGAAGCTCCAGAACAAGAAACCGAACTCCCTCAGCAAACACCCGAAGTCCAGGAAGAGAATGAAGTAAAACCAGAACAAGATCAAGATAAAGAACAATCCCAAGAAAAAGTACAAGAAAGTCCCAAAAAGAAGCAAGGAGCAACAAAAGAAAACACTCCTCTGCCACAAGAAAGTACTCAAAAACAAACTCAGGGAGAAGAATAAAATAGGCCCAGGTGGTGGAATTGGTGCATATCTAACCTAAACGATCTTTAAAAAATTTATGCTAAAATGAGAGGATGAAACCGAAAAGAACAAAAGAAATTAAGTGGACACCAGAAATTGCTTATACTGTTGGCCTCATAGCCACCGATGGTTGTCTATCCATAGATGGAAGACATTTGGACTTTACCTCAAAAGACATTCAACTCTTAGAAACTTTCAAGAAATGTCTCGGGCTGAAAAGTAAAATCGGATTCAAAAATAGTAGTTTTTCAAAAAAGAAATATCCCCATATTCAATTTAGTGACGTTGTTCTTTATAAATGGCTACTGAAAATAGGAATAACTCCCCATAAGAGTAAAACTATTAGAGAACTAAAAATTCCTAAGAAATATTTCTTTGACTTTTTGAGAGGATCTTTCGATGGAGATGGAAGTTGTTATAGTTATTGGGACACAAGATGGGCAAGTAGTTTCATGTTTTATATCAATTTTAATTCTGGTAGCTTATCTCATCTTAAGTGGCTTCAATCTAAACTTAAAAACCTTTTAAAAATTAATGGACATATTAATCCTGGAATAGGATCTTGGAGATTGAATTATGCGAAAAAAGAATCTAAGGCAATAATTCGTAAAATATATTATACAAAAAACTTACCTTGTCTTCAGCGAAAATATAAAAAATTAAAAACTATTCTAGAAATTGATAATAAAGAAACAAATAGATGAGAATTAAATGGGCGAGTGCTGGAATTGGTAGACAGCTTGGATTGAGGTTCCAAGGGGAAATTTCCCGTGAGGGTTCAAGTCCCTCCTCGCCCACCAAATAGAAGGGCACTTGGCGCAGTTGGTTAGCGCGTCTGCTTTACACGCAGAAGGTCGGGGGTCCGAATCCCTCAGTGCCCACATAAAAATTTTAAGTTCTGAAAGAGCTTTGAAATTTTTATTAGGTACGAGAGCGGAGGCAAATATTCCCGAATTGTCCGCCGAAGGCGGAGCAATGCCTTCGAGCAAAGCTCCCTCAGTGCCCACAGGGTTTTAAATGATTGAACATTAGATATAATTAATTCAAGCCGCGGTAGCTCATGTAGTAGAGCGCAACTCTGAAAAAGTTGAGGTAGTCAGTGCAAGTCTGACCCGCGGCACAATCTTTCTTAACGTGCGGGTGTAGTATAATGGTTATTATGTGACCTTGCCAAGGTCGAGAAGGCGGTTCAAATCCGCTCACCCGCTCATATAAACATCATTTCTCTTAAAATCCCTATTATTGCTAAAAACCCTTGACATATCCTCGTAAATAAGGTAAGATAGTGCAATCCCAAGAAAGGGATTTTTTAAATGAAACAAAAACCAAAACAAAGAATAAAATACCCAGATTTGGGTAAAAACTTCTTAATCACTTTAATAGGGATTATTATTCTAAGCGGGAACGCTCTAGTTCTCAACCTAAAAACCATAAGCGCTGACGTTATTGTGCCTGAGTTTGGTCAAGAAACATACCTGACGGATACCTTTGAAGAAAACCTATTAAGCTATCAGAATAATACTCTCATTCCTTCTACTGCGCCTCCGGTAATAAATGCTAGCGAAGTGAGGACTATGAGAGCTTTGCTTACTGCTTATTCAAGCTGTCCCCTGCAAACCGATGATACTCCTTTTATCACTGCTTCGGGAAGCACGGTTAGAGAAGGAATTGTAGCAAATAACTATTTACCTTTTGGAACAAAGATTAGAATCCCGAAAATATTTGGAGATCAGGTATTTGTTGTGGAAGATAGAATGCATTGGAAAAAGAGCAATTACCATATTGATATCTGGTTTCCCGAATACGAACAAGCTTTAGAGTTTGGAGCCAAAGAAACATATATTGAAATATTAAAGGACTAAATTAACACAAAGAATACTAAAAAACCCACGGTCTATCGTGGGTTTTTGCTTGTTAAGGTTAACCCCTCTCTTTCCTTCTCCCTTCTCTTCTCTTCCCTTCTTCTTTTTGTCATTTGTCATTTGTCATTTGTCATTTGTTATTAGTTGTAGTGTGCTTGGGGAAGGACTCGCCCGGTCATCCAACCGGGCAGGAGGTCGAATGACCCTCCGAACCCTTACAAGTTATATTGTGCCGAGGGCGGGACTCCAACCCGCACGGAGTATTCCTCCAAAGGATTTTAAGTCCTTCGTGTCTAGCAATTCCACCACCCCGGCAAAATTAACATTTCGACAAATTTTTAATATTAATCTTAATCAAAAACTGAGGCCTGGAGGAGATTTGCACTCCTGTAAACGGTTTTGCAGACCGCTCCCTAGCTGCTTGGGTACCAGGCCAAACTTTAACGGACCTTATTCATTTTATCAAATCCAATACTTTTTTCAAGACCTCATTAATACTACCTTCTTGCTTGAATCCTGCTGCGTAAGGATGTCCCCCTCCTCCTAATCTTTCGGCAATGGTATCCACTTTCATTCCTTTAAAAGGTTCTGACCTTAAAGACCCTCTCACTTTCCCTTTTTCATATTCAAGCAGGAATAAGGCAAAACCACATTTTTCTTCTTTGCCAATGATTGAACAAATTCCGTCTAACTCAAAATTTTCAGAACTTTTACCTTTTAAATCTTCAAACGATAACCACGAGTAAACAACCTTATTCTCAGGAATAAATTTAATCCTAGATAAAACCTTTGCAAAGGGTTTAAGAGATTCCGGCGAGCAAACAGATTTTGAAAAAAGAATCTGATTGATAATTTTGGACAAATTGCCCCCTTTTGACAAAAGTTCCGAAGAAGCTTCCATTGTTTTAAAACTTGTAGAGACATGAGAAAATCCTCCGGTATCAGCTACAATACCTGTTAAAAGGCAGGTTGCCGTATCTTTATCAATTTCAAAATCATCCGTCGGGGGCATTTTCCTTATCCATTGATAAATGATTTCCGAAGTAGAAGATATTTCAGGTTCCACAATTTTAATTTTACCTTCTTGTTTCCCCTGATGATGGTCAATGGTAATTATTTTGTCAAAAAGGTCTGTTTTTTTTAAAATATAGCTTGGTAAATTTAATCTCTTAAAATCTCCGTAATCAAGAGCAAATAAGATATCAAAGGTCGCGTTCTTTGGTATATTATCTTTAATATTAAAAGAATCTGGCAGAAAACTTAAAGAATCAGGGCAAGGATCTGAAAGATATAAGAGAGGTTTAATGCCTAATTTATTCAAAATCAAGCTTAAAGCAAGCATGGAACCAACGGCATCGGGATCGGGGTTTTCATGAGAAGTAATCAGAACCTTCTTAGATTTTCCTATGGCTTCGTTTATCTTTTTAAATTGTGATTTTAGTTCATCTGTCATTGTTGATAAAAGACAGCTTTAACTGCTGTCTTCTGAAAAATCATTTTCCTTTCTTATTTTTATTTTAGACAAAAGTTCTTCTATCCTTCCCGCCCTGACTGCTTTTCTGTCCTCAATAAATTCAACCTTGGGAACTTTTTTTATTTCCAATCTTGAATTCAAGTATCGTTGAAGATCAAAAACTCTAAGGCTCAAAAGCTTTAACAAAGTTTTAGATTTGTCTTCAGGTAAAACGCTAAAATAAACTCTGGCTTGACTAAGATCGGGAGAAGTTTCAACCCTGGTTATGGTTAATAAGGTTCCTTCGGGTAAGTCAAATTCCTTTAAGACAGCTTCGGAAAGCTCCTTCTTTATAAGCTTATTCACTTTCAAAATTCTGTATGACATAGCTAGAACTACTTTAAGACTCTTTGGATGCTTAGAGCCCTCTTTTCTCTTTTTCCTCCTTGAAAATATGAACAATGTCCCCGTCTTCAACTCTTATATCTCCTTCATAAAGCATTCCGCATTCTTCTCCTTTTTTGGCAGAGCCAATATCTTTCTTATTTTTCTGAAGATTAACCAGTTTCCCTTGCCCTACAAGTTCTTCGTTGCGAAAAATTTCAATCTTTGAACCTAAAACAACCTCTCCGTCAATAACCTTACCTCCAATTATCTGCCTATTTTTATCTGTGTGAAAAACAGCTAGAACTTCGACTTGGGCAAGGTCCTTCCTTTTTATTTCCGGTTCAATCATTTTTTCCATCAAATTTCTTATTGCCTGAGATAAATCATAAATTACATCAAATTTTAAAATAGAAATATTGTCCCTCAAAGCTAATTTACTCGCAATTTTATCAGCATTAACCCTAAATCCTATGATTTTAGCCTTGCTCGAGCAAGCCAGTTTTACATCAAACTCAGTTATATTTCCTGTATCCTTTTTTAATATTCTCAAAAATACTTCCTCCTGGGGAATGTTCTTTATGACCTGTTCGATTGCTTCAACGGAACCTAAAACATCAGCTTTTAAAATCAAATTCAATATTTTCTTACCCGAACCAGCATCTATAACCTCCCTTTCCTGATATCTTTTCTCCCCTACCTGGATATGTTCTTGAACAGAACTTATATCTTTAAAAACTTGAATCTTTTCTCCTACTTTCGGAACTTTTTGAAATCCAAGCATTACGCAGGGAATTGAAGGAAGAGCCTCTTTTAAAACATTGCCGTAAGAATCCTCCAAGGATTTAATTTTACCGGAAGCAGAACAGGTTGCTATAAGCTGCCCTAGCTTAAACGTTCCCTTTCCTATAATAATAGTGGCCGTAGGACCCCTATGCACATCAAGATAAGACTCAACGATTACCCCTTCACCCGGACAAGAAAAGTCCGCTTCAAGATTTTCCATTTCAGCAACCAGTAAAATCATATTTAAAAGTTCTTGTATCCCCTTTCCTGTCTTTGCAGATATCTCTATTGAAGGAATCTTTCCCCCCATTGATTCAACCAAAACCTCTTCCTTTATTAATTCTCTTTTTACTTTTTCCGGATTGGATTCAGGTTTATCCATTTTATTTATAGCAACTACCATAGGAATACCTGCTTTCTTTATATACATAATCGCTTCTTTTGTCTGAGGTTTTACGCCCTCTTCACCTGCAACTACCAAAACCGCAATATCGGCTACCTTTGCTCCTCTTGATCTCATTGCCGAAAAAACTGCATGCCCGGGCGTATCAATGAAGGTTATTTTTTCCACATTTCCAGAACTTATAGAATGTTCAATCTGGTAAGCTCCGATATGCTGGGTGATTCCTCCTGATTCCTTCTCAAGGATTTTAATCTCCTTTATTTTTTCAATTAAACTTGACTTGCCATGATCAACATGGCCCAAAACTACCACTACCGGAGGGCGCTTTTTAAGCAATTCTTGTTTTGTTTTTTCAATTTGTTCCGTCATTTTAGAGAATTAAAAATGCCGTAAAAAGGCCATATTTATCTTAGAAAAATCTATTTATTCTCTTTCGGGCTCAATTCCGCCCTGATTGCTCTTGCTATCGCTTTCTCTTCCTCTTTTGATAAAGAATACTCTGACTTGCCTTCCTTGACAGGTTTGGCATAAACCCTATTTGAATCATGAGAATAGTAGGAAGTCAAAACCATACCATCGTTATTTTCGTCCAGCAGAGCAACTGAGAAACTTTGATCCCCGCCGACTTCGGAAAAGGGATTAAACCTAACCACAGATATTTTCTGCATGTGTTTCTTCGATTTTTCCTTTAACTTACTCAATCTCTGCTCTAATTTCTGAACCTTATCCTCAAGTTTTTTAAAAGAAGCTAAAACTTCTTCAATGTTTTCTGGCTCTTTTTTTTCTTTTTTCAAAAATTTAAACATATTTTATTGGCGGAGGGGGTGGGATTCGAACCCACGCTCCGAGAAATCCGGAAAATGGTTTTCGAAACCATCCCTTTCAGCCACTCAGGCACCCCTCCACTTTGATCTAAGTAATTTATTATACTAATATTTTACACTTAAAAAGTCAAAAATAAAAGGGGCAGAGCCCCTTACTTAAGTAAATTCTATTGTTTTTCTAAAGAAACGGAAAATCATTATCTCGAGAATTCTTTGAAGGCAAAACCCAGGGGAAGTTAGTGCCCAAGAAATAAACTAAGGCAGACATTGCTTTTCCTTTAACTATTTTCAATTTGAAAAATCTTTTTGCTTCTCTGTTATACTTTTTAAAATTAGGGAAATTTTTCAATAATATATCAGCAGCAGTCAATCCCCATATTATTCCTCCGCCTGACCAGGGTTTAGTTAATCCTGCAGCATCGCCGCAGAGCGCAATATTTCTGCTTGAAGACAGGATTAATCCTTGAGGAACTAAACTTGCTTTTAATTCCTTTGGCAAAAATTCTATTTTCTGTTTCCTGCAGAATTCCTGAAAATCCTTCTTTACGGAATTTAACTCTCCTAGGGCTCCGTATTCTATGCTGGAAAATCTCCTAATTTTCCAACAGAAACCCCTCTTTAAGGGCCAAACATCAACTTCATTAACATTTCCTCCTCCTTCTCTGAATAACTGCAAGCCAAGTAAGAAATGCGGTTTTGGCAAACCGAGCAAATCTCTTGTCTCTGACAAGGCGCCGTCACATCCAATAATCTTGTCAAAAGAACAAGGCATCTCCTTGATTTCTTGGTTAAACACAATTTCAACTCCGGACTCTTGGGCAAATTTGAGAAGATGTTTATCAAACTTGTTTCGGTTGATAAGCAAATGAGAGGGTTTTAATCTTAGTTTAATAATCTTTTTTGGAAAATGGATAAAACAAAAATCAATTCTATTCTCAATTAAAGAATCCTTCAAAGGAATAAAATTCCTTATTCTTTCAGAGATAAGACCTGTACAGGGTTTATGGCCTGCTTCTTTCTCTTTCTCAAAAACAGTAACTTTGCAATCTCTTTTGCTTAACTTCCAAGCTAAATACAGTCCAACTGGTCCTGCTCCGATAACGGCAATCTTTTTAATTTCTTTAACCATTGTTTAAATAAATTAATGCCACTTAAAGAGCGGCAATTCTTGTGGACCCAAGCGGGTTCGAACCGCTGACCTTCCCGATGCCATCGGGACGCGCTACCAACTGCGCCATGGGCCCATGAGTTTAATTCTGACAAGGCCTCTTTTATTTTTTTTCCTCTCGACCTATTGTGCCCCTGACAGGATTTGAACCTATATCTAAACCTTAGGAGGGTTCCGTTCTGTCCATTGAACTACAGGGGCCTATAGATTGAAGATATAATAACAAAAATATGTTTAATTTACAACGAAATTTATGATAAAATAAAGTAATGAAAAAATCACTAATTACTAAAATAATTAAAAAAACATTGCCGGCGGTAGTTTCAATAACAGTCTCAAAATATCTGACCGTATTTGAGAAAACCTTCGGATATTCCCCTCTCGGCTTCAAGGATTTTCTTATGATTCCTAAAGGGAAAAAAATGGTCAAAGTCGGGGGAGGTTCCGGCTTTATTATAAAGAGTTCCGGAATTATCTTAACGAACCGCCACGTAGTTGACGACCCCTCAGCTGAATATCTTGTAGTTCTAAATGACGGCAAAAAGTATAAAACGGAGATATTGGCAAAAGACCCTATTGATGATGTAGCTGTCTTAAAGATAGGCGCCAAGAACCTACCCGTGGTTAAGCTGGGAGACTCTTCAAAGCTTGAACTTGGAGAATCCGTGATTGCCATAGGAAATACTTTAGGGACGTTCCGAAATACTGTTTCTGCAGGAATAGTTTCGGGACTGAGCCGCCAAATAAACGCAACCAATAATAGTAATCAAGAAGTTCAACAGTTAAGAGGACTGATTCAAACCGATGCCGCCATTAATCCGGGAAATTCCGGAGGACCTTTAATTAATATGGAGGGTAGGGCAATAGGAATTAATGCTGCTATGGTTTTCGAAGCAGAAAATGTTGGTTTTGCCCTGCCAATTAATGCTGCCAAAAGAGACATTAAAGATTTAAAAAAGTTCGGTAAAATCCGCAGACCTTTTTTGGGAATAAGATATATTTCGTTAGACGAAGATTTCCAGCAAAAACACAATCTTTCCTTAAGTCACGGGGCTCTGGTTGCTTCTGAGACAGGTCCTAATACTCCAGCCATCATACCAGGCAGTCCAGCAGAAGCGTCCGGAATTAAAGAAGGAGATATAATTTTAGCAGCAGAAAAAGAAATAATTTCAAAAGAAAACAGTTTGGAAAGCATACTGCAGAAATTCAAAATCGGACAGGGTATAAGCTTGAAGATACTCAGACATAACAAGGAGATATCTTTGAAGATTAGGATAGGAGAAAGGTAAAAAATACTATTAAAAACTCCTGTTTTAGCAGGGGTTTTTAGTTTTCACAGTTTCATGATTATGGGGTGAGCGAGGAGATTCGAACTCCCCCTGAGAACTCCACAGGTTCCCGTGCTAACCACTACACTACGCCCACCATATGCTTTTTATGTGCCCTCGGGAGGACTTGAACCTCCAATCTTGACCTTAGAAGGGTCCTGCATTGTCCAGTTATGCTACGAGGGCCTATTCTTACGACTTTATATTTATCCTTTTAAGAAATTCTAATTTCCATCCTTTAATTCTTCTCAATAAATCTATATTATTTATACGAATGCTACAAGTTCCATCATACAACGGATTTCTTCTATAAAATCAAGGTAAAAGAATTTTCGCCATTTCATTCTAACTCAAAAGGAAAGAAAGTCAATCTATCCCCTCTTCTGAGTTTCCTTCCTCAACCTGAACCTCAAATGGATTTAAATAACTCTCGGAATCTATTTGCATTAGCTTTTGCTCTTTCTGCCTTTTTTCTTTTAATATCTTTTCCAAAATTTCTTCTTTAATCTGGATCTGGCGCAAGACGACAGGTGGATTTGACCCTTTAATTAAAACAAAATTCTCATAAAATAGGAAGGCGCCAAAGACCAAACCGGAAAAAACCAAAACCAGAAAGACGGAATAGTAATGTTCTGCTATCTGCCAAAAAAGATTTTCAATTTTTTTAAAAAAAGAATTCATTTCAAAAAGACTTTTAAAAGCATGTTCGAGACAATGGAACCGTCCTCTTTTTTACTAATGTTTAAGTTTTCAATCTGTAAAAGTATGGGTGCATTTTCTAAGCGCTGTAAAAAATTCAAGAACTTTGAAAAGCCAGATGTTACAGAAATTTGAACCGAAAGATACGGCCACGAGTCTTTTTCTTTCATCTGCGATATGCTAGAAATATTAACGCTCCCCAATCCAGAAAGATCACCCGCTTCCTCAAGGTAGTTAAGAAAACTAACAGGGGTTTCCGTTTTTAGAAACAGGTTTTCAACTTCTTTTAGTTGAGGTTCGATTCTAAAATAGTCATTTCTTAATTTCTCAATATTCAATTTCTTGTATTTGAACAGAAGATACCTTTCTTTCTGAAAAGACAATTCCTCATAGTTTGTTTTGATTTTTTGAAAACAAGGAACAAAAACTAAAAAGACAAAAGCAAAAACTATTGCTGTAAAAATGAGCAAGAATAAGCCATTTCTTCTATAATACTTTGTTTTACTGTTCATTGATCTTAAGATTTAAACAAAATTCATTTGGGTGAAGCCAGTTAGAAGAAGGAAAATATATGTCTTTAAAATCTTCCTTTGCCTCAAGCGTTTGCTTGAGTTCAAACAAACGTTCTCTTGTAGAACAAAAACCGCAAACGCTGATTTGACCACTCTTTTTCTGATAAGAAAATTCTGTGAAATATGATTCTGGGGGCAAAGACTCAGCCAAACTTTCAAAGACACTTTCAAAATTAACTTTTTCCTCATGAAAAGAAATAATTTCGGTAAGATTGTCATTGATTATTTTCACTTCTGCCATTAAACCATCAATCCCTAAAAAGACTGCTCTTTCTTCTTCCAGCTTAATGGCTTTTTCTTCGGCATCTGCTAGAATTTTATGCGCTTTATTTAAACCCTCAACACTTATTGCAACGGTCCAAAAGATTAAACTCAGACAAATTAGAGCAGCAAAAACAAATACTCCAAGATTTAAAACAATCTTCCATTTTTCCTCTCTTAAAAGCCCTTCTTTGTATAAAGGTGGAAGTAAATTAATCATATTTACTGATAAAAATTTCTTAAAGCCAACCCGAAACAAACTCCGTATTCAAGCAATTCCTTAGATGGAATCTCAGAAAACTTTCCCTTTTTGGAAGGCATAATATTTATTAAAGGATTTGACAATTCAGCTTTAATTCCCAATTCCGAAAATTCTTTAACAATCTTTTTCGGAGCAATCATATGTCCCGACAGTAAAATCTTATTCAATTTGCCTTCATCCGAATAGCGAGATTTATAATATTCGATACAATTTTTAGTCTTTTCTATTACCTTCTTTGGATCCTTCTCAAAACTTAAAGGAATAGAAGAACTGAACATTGCCGACCTTTTAGAGAAAATAATAAAGTTAGTTTTCGAATCTTTAAGGTCAACTATTAACAGGGGTTTTTCTATTTTGTTTTCCTTTATCAACGCCCGGCATAACGCTGCTGACTCCGTTTCAAAGACCTGCGGACGGAGACCGCATTTTTTAAACAAAGACAGATAACTTTTTACTACTTTTTTAGGCGAGGCAGCTATTAGAATCTTTTGGTCCAATTCTCCAGAGTCCAAAATAGTAAAGTCAAGATAGACGTCTTCAACCGATACGGGTATGTAGTTTTCGACTTCAAAGACAATAGCTTCTTTAAGCTCTTCGACTGTCATCTTCGGCATTTTTATCACTTTAAGAAAAACTTCTTCTTCGGGCAGGGAGAAAATAATATTTTTTGCTTTTAGCTTCTCTCTATTAACTTCAATGAGCAACTTTTCTATTGCTCTCGCTAATTTCTTTTGAAGTTTAATCTCTCCATTTTCAACTATTTTTGGGGCAATTTTAAATTTGCCAAAAGAAATTAATTCAAAAAACCTCCCCTTCTTTTTAAGGCTTACTATTCTTAAGTATGAGTCTGAGATTTCTACCCCAAATGAACTTGGTTTTATTGGAATAAAATTAATCATTTTGTAATAAGGATACTGCCTTTAATATATCAATTAATTGAACGCAGAAAATTAATAAACTTCCTCCCAGTGGCTGATCCAGATAATTGGAGAATCAGGATTCATGGCAGGATTTAAAGAATCCTGAAAATACTCCGGGTAATAATTCAAATCCATGACAATATTGCTTCCGCTAAATCCAATATCATTGGCAATAACGGTGCCTGCAGAACTAAAATCAACGTTAGAACCGCTTATTTTCAAAGTTTTTGAAATATAAATTAAACCATTTAATATTAGGTTCACATCGGAACTGCTCACGTTTAAATTACCATTAACGAATAACCCTCCTCCGTATTCCGAATCATAGTTTACTGTAAGATTAATCTCCGATCCTGATAATTTTAAAGAACCGTCTACTATTAAAATACCGTTAATTGTTAAACTGTAACTGGAATCAGACAATGTTACGGAATTATCAACATAAATTATGCCATCTAGAACCGTGCCCGAAGGAAGATTCTTAAACTGATTAACGGTGTATGTTTGAGTAGCTTTCTCCGCCCATTCGTCAAAGTCAAGGGGAGCTGTATCCACAGTTGATGTTGATTCTTCCTGATAACTGTTGTTTAAAATTATCTCAGATTCTGAACCTGTAACGTCAATATCGCCGCTTGCAGTTATTCCGCCATCGTTTATTGTCAAACTCCCTCCTGAACCAGTAATCTTTATGTCGCTGTTAGCATGAAAACGTCCGTCATTAACTGTCATATTGACTCCGGAGCCGCTTATCTTAATCTCGCCCTCGCCTTCTTTGCCTTTAATCCCTGAAAACATAGCAAAGTCCCAATCGGAGCCAGACCCTATCGCTTTGGTCACGTAGGCTTTTACCACACGCTGAGACTGGCCGTCCCCTATCTGGTAAGTTGAAGTCGCGACTATATTAGCCTCCCCCTCGGCTGTGCTAACCAAAGAAACTGAATATCTCGCTTCGCTGTTCCCGAAAACATTTTCCCTGACAATACCATCGTTTTCATTTAAGGTTCCGTTCAAGAAATTATTCCTAGCTGTTTCATCATTCTCCAACTTCCAAATAGCTTCATTGATGCCGGACTCTGCCAGGTAATACGTTTTAGCGCTTATCTCTTCACTCTTTGTTATTTTGGTTTCGGTCAAGCCAAGGGATAAGAAATATGTTCCCAAGAGCAAAAATATCCCCAAAGACAAAAAAGCAATAAGGGAGATAACTCCTCTGTTCTTTCCAAAAATATTGTTTTTCTTTTGGATCTTCATAAATTTCTTCCAAAAACTTTGCTTTTGAGGTCTGTCTTTTTATCATTCTTCTCTAAACTTAAAAATATATTGACGCATCCCGTGTACCAAAATCTGACATCGGAAAGATACTCACCAATTATTTCCGGGCCCTTCACAATCGTAAATACAAGATCTTCCTCTGAAGAGCTCGCATTCCAGGGCAGAAACTCTTCGGGATTGCTTGGAAAATAGTATCTCTTCTCTTCTCTCATCATTTCGTCGCCCTGTTTGAAATAAGAGACGTACCAATAGGATTCTGTTTTGTGGCCATCTTCAAACTCAATAAAACTTAGCGAAGAATCCGGAATCTCGGAACCTGCGGTTTCTGGAAGTTCACTCACTAATTCTCGCGCCTGGCGTATTTCCCTTACCATTCTTTCCAAGACCACTCTTCCGTTCTGATTAACTTCTGCCATATCTTCTCCTGCCTGATAATATTTACTGGAAGTTAAATAAATTGAAAAAATGATCACAACAACAATAATAAAGATAGAAAGGACTACCAGAAGTTCTGTAAGGGAAAACCCTTCTTGTTTTTTAAATTCTTTCTTCATTTACTTTTTAACCTTTAAAGATTCCATAATTACGCTTTTTTCTGAGAAAGTAGGAGGGGTCTTCCAGAAAACCGAAACTTTTATTACTTTTGCCCCTAAATCAGTATCGCTGATAACCGATCCTTGAAAATCGTAATAGTTAACATCAACTTCCCTTTTGAAAAAATCAAAATTTGATATTTCGCCGTAATTTTCGCTTGAAGAAGTTGCTTGCTCGTATGATTCAGAAATGACCTCTTCTATTTTTTCTTGAGCAAGCTTAGAAGCACAGTTTTTCATCTTTGCTTTAGTCCCTGTCTGCAACCCAAGAGAAATCATCATAACAACGCCAATTATTCCCACAACCAAGACAAAAATAGCCAAGAGCGTTTCAATTAAAGTAAATCCTTCTTTTCTTTTAAATATTTGTTTTCTCATACTATTTGCTGACTTTGACAAAACCTGCAGGGCTGACTTTAATAACCCTTGTCTCCCCCTTGGAATTAATTAAAACAATATTCCCTCCTTGAACTGCAGCACCGTAAGGATTAAATGCAACTTTATTATTATCAAAGTTTATTTCTTCAATGCTTACCTTCGGGGGAAATTCCTCCGTCTTTAAAACCTCTGAAATCTCTCCCCCTTCCCCGTATTTTACTACTTGATATTCGTTGGGTGAAGTGCTTGTTGAAAAAACAATTCCATGATTTATTTGTTTTGTCACCGATACTTGTTCTGCATAACGAAAATCCGTAACCAGCTGTCTGGTGATTCCCGATAACTGCATATTGGGACTAATGTTCTTGAGAGCTAAAGTGCTGATGCCAAACACAACTGCAAGAATTGCTAAAATGACTAGAATTTCAACCAAAGTGAATCCATTCTCTGGAATTTTAAGTTTTAATTCTCTAATTCTCATTATATTGCTCCCATCATTTGATAGATAGGCTGAATAATAGATACTGCAAAAAATCCTACTGCTCCTCCGATTAAAAGGATAATGAGGGGCTCTATAAGCGTTGAAAGGTTCTCAGTAGTCCTGGTTACCTCCTCTTCTAAAAAATCAGCTGTCTGTTTCAGTACTTCCGTTGTCTTGCCCGTTTCTTCGCCAACCTGCATCATTTGCAAAACCATCGGAGTGTAAAGGTCTACAAAACTTTCTAAACTGCGAGTGAGGCTTTCTCCTGATTTTACTTTTTCCCTTGCTGTAATTATGGATTTCCTGAAATAGTAATTTTCAACAGAACCACAAAGCACATCTAATGACTGTAATATTGGCAAACCGGCGTCTATTAAGGTTGAAAGCGTTCTAATGATATAGGCGGAACTTGTTTTTATAATCAGAGAGGAAAGAATAGGCAGTCGTAAAAATACATAATCAATTATCTTTTTGCCTCCTTTAGTTTTAAAATACGAAGCAGCTGAGAAAATGAACACCAAAACGGCTAAAATAACAAAATACCATTTTTCTATCAGAAAATAGGAAAGACCTACCAATACCTTTGTGGTAAAAGGGATCTCTATTCCCATTTCTTCAAAGGTTTCAGTCAATCTGGGAATTACAATCGTAATCATTAAGATCCCGATCACTATCATTGTAAAAACAATCACCGAGGGATACACTAAAGCACTTCTAATATTTGTTCTCAACTTATAGTCTTTCTCCATCTGAGAGATTAAACCGTCTAAAGATTTTATCAGGGTTCCCGACTGCTCCCCTATCATAACCAGATTGTAATAAATATTAGAGAAGATATTGGGATGGTTTTTAATTGTTTCTGAAAAAGTTTTTCCTTTAATTATCTCACTTCTGATTTTTAACAATGCTCTTGTAAAGCTCTTATTTCTGGACTGCAAAGACAAAGTACTCAAGGCCCTGGGCAGGCTTACTCCCGCTGAAATCATAACTCTTAGGTTTCTGGTAAAAATTATCTTTTCTTTCAAGCTTACTTTTCCAAAAAAGAGTCCGTAAAATAGGAAATAAAACCTTCCCTTTAAAAACCTTTTTTTTTCTGTATCAGCTCTAATCAAAATAAAACCCTCTTCGCGAAGAATTTTAGCAAGTTCTTTTTGATCTTTAGCCTCATGCTGCCCGGATATTTTCTCTCCTTTAAAAGATTTAGCGATATAAAAATAGTTTGTCATCAAACTCTATTCTTTAGTTTAGCAGAGCATTTCTCTGCCAATTGAAATTTAAACTATTCAACTACTACCCTCAATACTTCTTCAATAGTGGTCAATCCTTGAACCGCTTTAATAAACCCATCTTCAATCATGGTTCTCATCCCTTCCTTCTGAGCCTGCTCCTGAATCTTATCGGAAGCAACTTCCTTTACTATAAGCTCTTTTATGCTTTCGGTTACCGGTAAAACCTCAAAAATGCCAATCCTTCCTTTGTATCCATCAGGACACCCTTTGGAAGGCTTGGGGTGATAAAAATAAATATCTTCTATGCCCTGATTCGGCTTTACCGATTTTTCCTCTTTCAATATATTTAAAATCCTTTTTAAATCACAATATTTTCTTAATTCTTTTACCTGTTCTTTGTTAAGCTTGTACTTCTCCTTATCCTCATAGAGCCGCCTCACCAGTCTCTGGGCCAAAATTACATTTAAGGTAGAAGATAACAAGAAAGGTTCCGCTTTCATGTCAATTAATCTGGGAATAGCGCCGGCAGCTGAAGTCGTATGCAGGGTGGATAAGACCAAGTGGCCTGTCAAAGCAGCGTTAATGCTAAGAGAGGCAGTTTCATTGTCTCTAATTTCGCCTACCATAATAACGTCAGGGTCTTGTCTCACTAAAGCACGGAGTCCCGAAGCAAAAGTTAGTCCTATCTTAGAATTTATTTGAACTTGATTGACTCTAGGAATTTGATATTCAATGGGGTCCTCAACCGTTGAGATATTAATCTCGGGAGTATTCAAGATTTCAAGCATTGAATACAAAGTAGTGGTTTTTCCGCATCCGGTAGGTCCGGCAATCAGTATCATACCTGTCGGCTTTCTTAAGTTTAACTGAATATTTTCAAGCCCTTCATCTCTTAATCCTAATTCCTCAAGGGAAAACGCCTTGGTTGTTTCTGATAAAAGACGCATTACAACCTTTTCTCCCTTAAAAGTGGGCAGTATTGAAACCCTGACCGAATATTTGTATTTTTCATTCTCAAATTTAAATCTTCCATCCTGGGGCAAACGGCGCTCGTCTAGTTTTAAACTGGAAAGAATCTTAATGCGGGCAACTATTCCAACGCCTGAGCTTCCGGGCAAGGTCATGGCATCGTGCAGAATTCCATCAATGCGGTATCGTATGATAACTTCCTTCTTACTGGTCTCAACATGAACATCGGAAGCCCTGTCTGAAATAGCATGTTTAATTAAAGCATCTACAATTCTTATAATGGGTGCTTCAAAAGCAGTTTCTTCTAATTTCCTACTTTTAAGACCAGAGAACTTTTCCCTCTTTATTATGTCTCCGAATTCCGCTCTTAAGCTTTCTTTATATTGTTTTAAAACCTGTTGAATGCTTTTTGAATTAGTTAACCTTGGAAAAATTTTCAAATTCGCTTTTTTCCTAATAAAATCAATTGTTTCAATATCTTTTGGGTCAAGCATGGCAACTTCCAAAGAATTATCTTTCTTTCTGAAAGCAACGATATTGTAAGATCTTGCAATCGGTTCCGGAATTATCTTTAAGATTTCCGGATTGATTTTTTCATTTTCTAAATTAACAAAAGGGATTCCAAGAATATATGCCTTCGTTCTGGCTAAATCATCTTTACTTATTAATCCTCGCGAAACTAAAACTTCACCAACTTCTTTGTTTTCTTTTTTGGCAGTTTTCAAAGCTTTATCAAAATCCTGCTTTTTAACAAGTTCCGCATCAAGCAGAAAAGCCTTCAGTTGTTTTGGCTCAATATTCATAGTTTTTAATAAAATCCTTAAGCTATTAAAACGGAGTTAGCCGAACACCTGCTTTACTTTCTCCAGTAAGTCAGACAAACTGTAGCTTGATTTGACCAGATAACTTCTAGCTCCGGCCTCAATTGCTCTTTGTATGTCTTTGGTTTCTTCAAGATGGGTAAGGATAATAACCGGAATATCTTTTACTTCGGGATCTTTTTTTAATTTCTCCAGAACTTCAAAACCGTTAAGCTTTGGCAAAATAAGGTCAAGTAAAATTAAATCCGGCTTTTCGCTTTTTGCCAGCTTTACCCCCGCTTCTCCGTCCAGCGCTTTAACAACTTTGTACCCTTCTTGCCTGAGAAAGTCACCAAAGGTTTGCTGTAACGCGCTCTCATCCTCAACGAATAAGATTTTTTTCATAAATAATTGACTAAACAACTGATAACCAACGACTAATAACTATTGTAAGTTGTAAGTTGTAAGTTATGGGTTGTAAGTTATAAGTTATTTTATTGGCAATGTAAACCAAAATGTTGACCCTTTTTGGGGAACAGAACTAAATCCTATTTTTCCCCCTAATTCATCTATGATTGATTTTGAAATATAGAGGCCGAGTCCCGAACCCTGAGTTCTATATTTCAAAACTTTTTCTCCTCTAAAAAACTTTTGGAAAATATATTTCTGATCAGATTCTGAAACTCCAATACCATTATCCTTTATTTCAAAATAAAGAGAGTCGTTTTTGGCCCTAAGATGAATCCTTACTTTCCCTTCATGGTCTTTTAAGGGCAAAGACGCATAACGGATGGCATTATCTAAAAGATTTTCCAAAACCACCTTTGTTTGAGAAGAATCGCCAACAGCTTGCGGAATATCAGGCTCATGAGTAAATATCACCTTTACACCTGAGGCTTCGGCCAAAGGCCTAAATTTTAAGATTAAATCCTGAATTAAATTCTGAAGAGGAAAGGCCTCTATTTTTAAAGGAAGCTTTCCCGACTCAATCATAGAAACTGTTAATAATTTAGAAATCAGCTCTTGCATCCTTTTGACATTTTCTCTTAGAATATTAAAATATTTCTGCTGTTTTTCTTCTGCCTTTCCCAGTTTTCCAGATATTAAAAATTCGGTTGCCCAACGGCAGTTGGATATGGGGGCGCGCAATTGATGGGAAACTATCCTAATGAATTCCGACTTCATTTCATTGGCTTCAGCTATCTTCTCAAAGCTTCGAGTCAGCCCAATATTAATGACAAGCAAGCCCAGACCCAAACCGACTATAACTCCTGCAACCAATATAGGTTCATCGACCAGTTTTGTGCCAATTGCATATCCCAATAGGATTATAACAATAATAGATATTCCCATTATCAGGAAAAAAATACGCGGACGCTGCCATAAGGAAATATTATGGTTTTTGTAAAAGACTGGCTTGTTTGTTTTTTTAAACACTTTTTCCGTCATTTTCTTTAATTATTTTATTATCTTATTATAACATAAAGCATAAAAGTTTTAGAAAACATAATTGACTTTGGGTTAAGTTTTTGATTAAATAAAGCTACGGGGCATGGTGTAATGGTTAACATATGCGCTTTGGGAGCGCAGGATTCCCGGTTCGAGTCCGGGTGCCCCGACAAGGAAAGCGGGTGTCGTATAGTGGCTA
>Ga0268281_1000507_pt1 | contig 28580 bp, 23 predicted proteins | sample saktaG_10_FD_190134 | JGI IMG/M metagenome (GOLD analysis project Ga0268281, IMG submission 190134) | Saline water microbial communities from Sakinaw Lake, British Columbia, Canada - sak_2011_5_24_50m | ecosystem: Environmental > Aquatic > Non-marine Saline and Alkaline > Saline ...
TTGTGAATAGCCTGATATTTCATATCTCTGCTCTTGGGTTATCTGTTTATATTTTCTCATAAGTGCAACTTTTCTTTGACAATTAATAAAATCGTCAAAAGTTGCACTTATTACTTGAATCTACGATTTATTAAAAATATTACACATTATCATAATATGAACATTTTTCCAGAAATGCGAAAATTTATGCAAATGTTTAAATTCGTCTCATAATCGAATTACATTTCGGACAGTGAGTTTGATAGCACGGAACACCTCTTTGGTGCGATTCTTTATGCCCGCAACTCGGACAAACACAGTAACCGCCTTGTCCCATTCCGGTACCTTGATTTCGTCCACGTCCTCCACCAAAAGAACCATTTCCCATTCCACCACCGGCTCCTCTTCCCGAACCAAATGTTTGATTTTGACCACGACCAGTGCCTCCAAATTGTTCGTTATCTCTGTTAAGCGAATTATTTTTTACTGGAGACTTATTATCATTTACATTTGTGCCGTCAATTGTGATTGCTTGTGCGGGACACGCTGCTGCTGCATCTTTGATACAGACTGCTGCCGGATCTTTAACTACTGCAATAGAATTCTTCATTGCAAAACCAGTAGGACATACATTTACACAAACACCACAACCAATGCACTTTTTTTCGTCTATTTTTACCATTTTAATACTCCTTTGGTTTTTTTATGACTTTTGAGATATTAAGAGTTTTTATCATAATAAGAAATTTCATATTAATGGGATTCAGCAAAATATCATTTTCAAAAGAAACCTTAAAAAGTCAATCATCTTAAATCATTCAAATCTCATTGATCTTTCTATCTATTTATAACTTTCTCACCCGCTTTGATTTCTACTTTTAAAATATTTTCAAACGGAATCAAGGGACAAACATAATTATTGCTGTATGCACACCAAGGATTAGTCGCAAAATTAAAATCTAATATCCATTCATTTCCAATTTTGTCTCTTTCCTCTTCAAGGTCAATATATCTTCCTGCTCCATAAGTTTCTTTTCCACTGGTTGCATCTTTGAAGGGAATGAAAAGTCGTTTTTCTGTTTCTTCAGATTTATATGCATTTAAAATGCATCTGCTGTTTTCAATTTCAAAAATAAATTTTCCCCATTTTAGAAAATTCCTTAAATTTCCGCCCGTATCTTCGATCTTAACTTTTTCTTTGTAAGCAAATTCTTCTAATTCCAATTCAAACCGATAATCCGGATTTGGCTCAAAGTAATTTAACTTTGTAAAATTTTCCCTTTCTTCCAGTGAAATGGGTGATTGAACATGTTCTTTGAAGAATTTATCTTTCTCGATTCTGTCGCCTATAATTTTTCTTTTGTAATTTTCCGTATTCATGTTTCCTCCTATAATTTTGTTTTAGTATATCGAAATTATTTAGATTTTTTTGCTTTAATAACAACGAAACTACCTTTCCCATAACCTTTAAAAGTTTTTTGAATTTGCTCGACTTCCTCTAATTTTCCAAAAACTGTTTGATAAGTTTCTTCAATTTTAAATCCTGTTTTTCGTAGCAAATTATAAACTTCCTCAGTTCCAAAAAAAATCGCATCTTGATAAAATAAACTTTCATTTTGATGTTCTAAATAGAACTTCCCAATAGGACTGTTTTTATCAACAAAACCGATGATGAGATGACCATTTGTTTTGAGAACACGATTGACTTCTTGAAAAGATAAATAAATATCATCAACAAAACAAATCGTAGTTACCATCAAGGCAAAATCTTTACTTCTATTCTGATATGGTAAATTTTCGGCAACTGCATCAAAAACTCTCAGTCCTCTTTTTCTAGCCTTCTCTCTCATTTTTGAAGAAGGTTCAATTCCTTCTTTTATGCCAAGTGGCTTTGCAAATAAACCACTTCCAATTCCAATTTCAAAACCATTTTTATTTTTTGGAATGGCTTTTTCTATAGCTTTTAATTCAGATTGATATACAAATCTGTTGGAAACAAACCAATCTTCATATTCTTGCAAATTTTTATCAAACACTTCTGTTTTTGGCAAATCGATTCCTTCCAAGATTTACAATAGGAGGTGTTTTCTCTGTTTTCCTTTTTCCCATTCGGTATATATTTTCTCAATATTATCACAGATTTTTTTCAATCCGATATCGATTTCATCATCTTTCACGACAACGCATACAAACTTTTTTTTGATACGTTTTATGTTTGGACCAAAAATTTTCGAGACAACAACAGTAACCTTTTCATCAAGAAGCAATGTGCTGATTCCCTTTGCTTTTTTAGGATCTGCATGTACATCCTCTTCTTCATCAACTGTGTTTTCGATCCTTTTTACATAAGAAGCTTGATTCTCATCAATTTCATAAATATCATAAAAACGTGCATCGCCAAAATGACGACCCATAAACGATTTACCATCATCAGTGGCAAAAGCGACCTTAATTTTTTTGAGAATTATAACTCACCTTTTTTGTAAGCATCATACGCTTCTTTGGCTGTCATTGTTCCTGCCCCTGTAATAATTTTAATATTTCCTTGTTTAAGAGCCATTGCAGCATTTCCGCCGGGTCCGTTTCCAGTTATCAGCACATCGGGCTTTTGTTCGAAAAGTTTCTGCGCAGTTCGAGGTCCTGCACCGTGCGCTACTTCATTGATATCAGTGTTATCAATTGAGGTTAGTTCATCTTTTTCTTCATCATAAATAAGAAAATAATCCGTTCTTCCGAAGCGGGGATCCATAGGGGAGTCCCATTCAGTTCCTTTTGTGGTAAATGCGATTTTCATATTATACTCCATTTCATTTTTGTATTTATTGCTCACGGATCAACACGGATTTGAACGGATATTTTACATTAATTAAATTATCCTTATGTATACTCGTCTGTGTCAATCTGTGAGTCTTTATACTTTTTATATTCATTATCAAAAATCTTTCTTTTGAATTCAGGCTTTTCTCCAAAATTAAGTAAGAGTCCAACTTCAACATTTGTTGCAGTAAGATATGCAAGAAGTTGTGCTTCATCCTGTTTTGTTAATGTTTTGGTTGCTTTTAGTTCAACAATGATTTTTTCTTCAATAAGGATATCGGCATAGTATTCTCCTACAATTTCATTGTCATACAAGACTTGAATCGGAAATTGATTTTTACAATCCAATCCCATTTTCTTACGTTCAATCATCATTGCATTCTCATACACTTTTTCCAAGAATCCATATCCAAGCATGTTATAGACTTTATAAAATGTTTGAATAATTTTTGAACTCAGTTCTTCATGCTTCATAATTTATTTTTCTAATATTTTTTCTTCTTTTTATCCGTTTTATCAGCGATGATCCGTGAGCAATAAGATCTTCTTCCAACTATGTTCTAAAATCTTCTTAACTTCACCATCATCAAATTCAAGAATAGTTTTTCCTTGTGTCATTGCCGCTGTGAAGGTCTCATCATAGGGTAGTTTTGATATGATGTCTATCTTGTTTGTTGTGCAAAATTCAATGATCTTTTCAGATATTTCAGTATTCACATCATGCTTATTAATGATGCACCCGGCTGAGAGATGGAAATTCTGAATAAGTTCAAACACTCTTTTCATGTCATGAAATCCTGGGAGAGTTGGCTCTGTGACAATGATTACGTAATCAGCCCCAGATAAGGAAGATACGACCGGACAGCCAATGCCGGGAGAACCATCCACAAGAATGAAATCTTTGCTGGATTCTTGGGCAATATTCTTTGCTTCCTTTTTGACTTTCGCAACCAATTTACCTGAATTATCTGCTCCAATACCCAGTTTTGCGTGAACCATTTGAGTGCCGGTTTTTATTTTGGAAATGTACCATTTACCCACATTCTGTTCAACCATTTGTATCGCTTTTGCAGGACAAATCTCAGCGCAATAACCGCATCCTTCACAATCAAGATTTATGATGCTGTACAAATTATCAATTTCATGAACTGCATCAAATCTACAAACCTGTTTACATTTTCCGCATTTCGTGCAGAGTTCCTGATTGATTTCTGCTTTAAAACCTGAATAGAAATCTTCTGATCGTGCAAAATCCGGCTGGAGCAAAAGGTGCATATCTGCGGCATCCACATCGCAGTCTGAAATGACGGCATTCGTTCCTGCAAGCATTGCAAACGCAGCAGTGATAGAGGTTTTACCAGTTCCGCCTTTCCCTGAAATGACTACTATTTCCTTCATAAGAGAACCTCACGAACTTGCAGATTTTTTATGATGACTTCGATAGCATTCCTTATCTCAGGAAGGGCTTGAGAAAGGAGTTCGCCTTTTGCATACGCTTCAGTAGCTTTTTTCATATTTGGAATTTTACCGAGGAGAGGGATTTTTTCATCTTCACAGTATTGAATCGCATCGTCATTTCCAATTCCATATCGGTTTATGACTACACCAAAATCTTTTTTCAGTTCTCTCATGACCTCCACTGCGAGCTTCATGTCATGCAGTCCAAAGGGAGTCGGCTCAGTGATCAGAATTATGTAGTCGGCATCCTTTGTTGCTTCAATGACAGGACAGGAAGTCCCGGGAGGTGCGTCAAAAATGCGAAGTATATCAGATGGATAATTATGCTCACTAAAATTTATTGTTTCTTTGATCAGAGGTACTGCCTGCTCCTCGCCGACATTAAGTTTTCCCTCAACAAAGTGCAGGTTATTCTGTTCAAATTCTGTGATCTTTCCGACTTCATAGGATTTCATGGGTAGAGCATTTTGAGGACAGAGTTCCGAGCATGCATAGCAGCTATGGCATAATTGATTGAAAACCAGCACTTCTTCCCACAATTTTATGACTGCATTGAACTTGCATACCCGCTGGCAGTTACCACAAAGCACACATTTTTCTTTATCCCAATTTGGGATCATCCTAAAAACTTTTTTCTCCTGTATCTTTTTTCCTTTGATAAAAAAACCAGAGTTGGGTTCTTCCACATCAAGGTCTGCGAGAATAACAGGACATTTCTGAGAAAGGAGATGTGCAAGATTCGTCGCAAGAGTTGTCTTGCCTGTACCACCTTTTCCGCTTGCAATTGCAATTTTCATGTATTCACCTGATCGATTTTGCGCGTTCGAATATTTCGAAGTTGTTGCCAAATTTATCCTGAATGAAAACAAGTGGATGAGGTTCTTTTTCAATAACAGTGCAGGGATAATTTCTTTTCTTTGCTTTCTCGATCAGTGCTTTTCTGTCATCGACCTCAATGCACAGATGTGAGTAATTATTTCTTGAGGGAAGCTTTGTGACAAATATTTCGAAAATATCAGTTCCATTGGAGAGTCTTGTCACAGGCACTTCTTCATAGAAGCCAAATAATTGCTGATTGAGCTGCTTGGTAAGAGTAAATTCTTTTTCTATAGTCAGTCCGAGTATATCCTGATAAAAATTCTTGATTTCAGAAGGATCTTTAATAGTTAGTCCAACATGTTTTATCATTTTTTACCTCGATTATGAAAGTATTTTTCCATGCGGTCAAAAGCAGTATTGATAATGTCTTCGTCAACGCAGAAGGACAGTCGCAAATGGCTTTCTCCAGTTGGTCCAAAGGCAATTCCCGGAGTAGTGGACACTTTCGCTTCATGCAATAGATTTACGCAGAAATTCATTGAATCTTTACCTTCATAAACGAGAATTTTCGGGAACATCAGGTATGATCCGGTTGGTTTTACATAGGAAAAAATATCATCCAGTTGATCAAGACGATCACACATAAGGTCACGTGCAGATTTATAGTGATAATGGAATTCCGCAACGCAATCCTGCGAACCCTTCAGCGCTTCAATAGCAGCATATTGTGAAATAACTGGTGCGCAGATAGCAAAGGGAATGTGTGCCTTTTTTATGTGAGGAATCAAATTTTCACTTGCATGTAAGTAGCCGATCCGCCAGCCCGTCATTGCATAGGTTTTTGTAAAAGTATAGCAGGATATCACATTATTCTGCACTTCAGGTATTGAAGCAATGCTGAAATGTTTATTGCCGTCATACAAAAAATATTCATATGCTTCATCGGTAATTATCACAAGATTATTCTCGATCGCTATATCAGCAATTTGTCTCAGTGTTTTTTCTGGAAATATTGTTCCTGTTGGATTGTTTGGACTGCAGAATAACATCGCTTTTGTTCTCGGAGTGATTGCTCTTTTCAGATCTTCGATATGAAGCGAAAATCCATCTTTTTCATGAAGAGGCACAAAAACAGGTTTCGCAGATGCAAGCATCACATGGCGTATATGAGTGGAATAGGTGGGGGAAAGAACAATAACTTCATCACCGGGATCGACCGTTGCCATTACTGCTGAAGCGATGCCTTCGATAGCGCCGACAGTTACAATTATCTGATCTGTATTTGCCAGAATATTGTTATCACGAGCCAATTTTTTTACTATTTCTTTTCTCAGTTCAAGCAATCCGTCACTGGGAGAATATCCTCCGACCAATCCCTTTTTTATTGCCTCAATTGCAGCTTTATTAATATGTTCTGGAGTTCCGGAAGTTGGTTTTGCCCATGAAAGAAATGCCACATCATCGATCTGTTTTGATAACCGTGTCATCTCGTGAATGGCAGATTTGCTGATAGAACTCACGCGTTTCGATATAAGATTTTTGGTGTTCACACACACTCCTCTTCTATAAAATTTCTCTAATGATCACTTAATTTCAATCACTCTTCCTACTCCGCCTTCAACATATTTTTCGGGATAGCGTTCCTTGATCTCCTTGATATGCTGGGTGCAGTGTGTGGGACACACAATTGTAAGTGGCTCAAGCAATTCATATTTCTTGAATCCATGAAATCCACCGATAATTGCATAAGGTTCCCCGAATTGTCTTGCGGTTTCCAGGATGAGTCCTACACCAGGATGTGAGCATCCGACTATGATTACCAATCCTTTAGATGTCTTCACGATCAAAGATTGCTCATTATTACATAGCTCACCTGTGGAATAAATACCTTCATGTAACTCTGTCGGTTCATCGACATAAATCCGTTCCTTTACATTATGGATTCCTCGAACAAAAGGAGGGATGTAAAGCGTTACATCATTATTTTTCGAGAGAAATGAGGACAATCCTCCGATGTGATCATAATGATTATGGGAGATAAATACTTCATCAATTTCAGCAGGATCGATGTGCAATTTTTTCATATTTGACAGAAGGATATCACCGTTATCACCGGTATCAAAGAGGATTTTTCTGTCATCGACTTCGATAAGTGCTGCAAATCCCCAAGATGTATGAAGTGTAGTATCAATAGCTGTATTATCGAAAATTATGGTTATTTTCATAAGAATTAGCAGTAATGTTAATCCCACTTTCTGGTTCCTGGTCCCTTGCCTTCGCCATGTTCGCACATGCTGTCACCTACTGTGAGTGTGCCTTTAAGATATTCATCAATAACACAGTCGATATCTCCCTGCACACCGATGATCCAGTCCATATCATAGGATTGAAAAAGCTGTTGAGCTCTGTTTCCCATGCCGCCGGCTATAATGGTTTTGCATCCGAGGTCATGAAAATAATTAGGAAGCACATTAGGTGCATGTCCGGGATTCATGACTACTTCTTTTTTTACCATGATTCCATTTTCAATATCAACAAGAGTAAATTCAGGACATCGTCCGAAATGTTGTGCAACGTTTCCATTCTCTGATGAGATAACTATTCGCATTGCTTCTCCTTATATATTTTTCTATTCTCGTACCATCTTTGCGCCACATTTAGGGCAAGTTTTGTTCATGCAGGGAACACCTTGAGTATGAGGTTCCTTGTGTCCGCATGACGGGCATACGCAAGATCCGCCCGGACCTGCAAAGTTGCCGCCCTGTCCGCGACCTTGTCCTTGTCCTCCGCCCATACCTCTGCCTTGACCATTTCCTCTTGGCATATTATTCTCCTTTTTCAGTATCAATAACAGAATAGGAACCTTCAATTTCCTGAGATTTTTTCCTGTCATCTTTTATCTGTTTTGTTTTGAATCGATTTACGATTGTGTTTACTGTTCTCCGCGAAATGCTGTCTGGTTTGCGAAGATCATTCACGATCGCTCCGATCGCAGGTATGACAAGGGTTCGCCATACTGAGATGCTTCCATCTTTCTTTGTGAATGCACCAAAGCAGCTTCCACGTCTTCGTCCTGTTCCCGGACCGCGTCCTTCCGGACCTGTACCGTTTCTTCTTGGCATAAAAACTCCTACATTTTAAAAGAGAGGGGAGATGGACTCCCCTCAAATTTCACGATTTTTTCTCGGCTTTGATCTCTTTGAGTCGAGCGTCAATGCGCTTCATGTCTTCCTTTAGCATATTCAGTTCGTTCTCAAGATAATCTCTCTCATTTTCTGCATTAGCAGAGGTGGGATAAGGAGCAGAAGCAACAGGATAGGCAGGTGCGAAACCTATGCCGAATCCTCTTCCGCGTCCAAAGCCGCGACCATAACCAAAACCCTGTCCATAGCCGAATCCTCTTCCGTATCCGCGTCCATAGTAACCTCTTCCGCCTGCAGGATTCATGTAGCCGGGTCTGTCGTATCCGGAACAAAAGCCAACTGCTCGTCCGGTCATTGGTCCCATTCCATTAGGACCAGTTCTGTCTCCGCGTGGCATTGTATGCCTCCTTTCGATTTGTTTTGTTTAAAAATTTATTCATCTGCCATGCCCCCATCCTCCGCGACCGCGACCACGTCCTCTCTGATAATACTGATTAAGATTTTCGAGATCCTCTTCATTACATTCAGGACATTTTTCAGGAGCGTGCTGTGAGTAGTTTGAAAGCGAGCCGCAGCTTCTGCAGCGTACTACATGCTGTATGAATTGAAAATCACCGCCTTCAATAGAAATTTCTTTCCCTTCTATGATGCCTGATGCGATCTTTTTTCGTGCTTGATCAATAAGGCGGGTGAAGGTTGGACGTGATATTCCCATTTTCTCAGCAGATTCTTTGTGCTCGAAACCTTCATAATCAGCGAGACGGAGCGCCTCGTATTCGTCAACAGAAAGATCGACTCTTTCCAGCAGGCGTGCTGGTATTCCAACCGGCTTGAACCTGCTGCATATTGGTGGCTTGCTTACGCGTCTGATCTTTCTTGGTCTTGGCATTTTATTTCCTTGTTATGAACTTATGTTCAAAACTTAAGACGGCAAATAGGATTGTCAAGTAAAGAGTGAATTTTTTTATGAGTGTTCATTCGTGTTAACCCTGTTAAATCCCTCCGGGAAAATCGGAGATTTTATTTAACAGGATAAATTCGTGATTACAAAAAAATTACGACTCCTCGCGTTGCTTAGGAGTCGTAGTTATGTATTTGTTTTTTAGGATTTATAATTTTTCTAAAATTTTATCAGTGATCTCGTTGAATATTTTTCCTGCTTCTGTGTCTGCATTTTCACCAATAAAGGGTTTGCCAGTATCGCCGGATTGCACGACCTGTACGTCAAAGGGAATTCTTCCGAGAAGGTCAATATTGAAGTCCTTTAATGCCTTTTCCCCGCTGCCTGCTTTGAAGAGCTCAATTCTACTACCGCAGTGAGGGCACACGATCTCGGTCATGTTCTCAACAATTCCAAGAATTGGGATTTCCAGTTTTTTTGCAAAATTAATAGCTTTTCGCACATCGAGGTACGCAAGTTCCTGTGGAGTGGACACAATGATCACGCCGGAAATTTTCTTAAGGATTTGGATAACGCTGAGAGGTTCGTCTCCAGTTCCCGGAGGGCAGTCAACAATAAGATAATCCAGCTCGGGCCATTCAATATCTTCCATGAACTGTTTGATGAGGTTCATTTTCATTGGTCCGCGCCAGATAACCGGACTGTCCGGATCCTGAAGTAATGATGCGATGGAAAGCACTAAAAGGTTTTCTGAGACTGGCACAGGAGTTGGGGAGTGCCCTTCCTGATGAACCAATCTTTTATTTTCGATACCGGTCATTTTTACTATAGAGGGTCCGTGAATATCAACATCGAGAATGCCAACTTTGTTTCCCTTTTCTGCTAAGGAATATGCAAGATTCACACTAACAGTGCTTTTACCCACGCCACCTTTACCGCTCATCACCACGATCGTTCGCTTTATGTTATTCAAATTTTTTTCATAGAGTTCCTTTTTCTTCTCCTGCTGATCCTGCTGAATATCTATCATTTCTGTCTCCTGATTTTTATCATTTTATACATACAAGGTATGGAATAAATTGAATTGTCAAATTAAAAGTGAGATTTTTTCTTTAAGCCCGATAAATTGACAGGATGCAGTTCATTTAAGGAAAATATACAGCAATTAAACTTGGAGATATAATGAAAAAAATAATAGTTTTTTCCTTGATTCTACTCAGCACATATACTCTTTTTGCAGATGACGCTGAAGAGGTACAGCCCAAAGAATTTACACTTGAGCAGGCGCATCAGATATTTGCAGTGGATTTCTTTAACAGAACCTGGAATTTTCTTGATATGCCTGAAAGAAACTATGAAGAAGACGAAACAATGCTCAATCTTGCTCATGCGTCGCTTCTTCATTGGTCGATCGTTGGGCAGCCCATAAATATGCAGCGGGGAGAGTGGATGGTAGCCCACGTGTACACAATTCTTGGAAGAAAGGAATCCGCTTTTCATCATGCCCAGAACTGTCTTAAAATTACCGAGAAATTCGGCTTTGATGATTTTGATCTTGCCTTTGCTTATGAGGAGTATGCACGGGCTCTGGCATTGACTGATGATGATCGGTGGAAAGAATATTACGACCTTGCAAAAGGTGCCGGTGAGCTTATTGAAGAAAAAGGAGATAGGGAATATTTCCTTCAAATTCTTGATGAAGGTCCCTGGTTTGGGAAAAGATAAAAGAATATAGGAGAACGCACTTTATAACAAAGTAGGATTAGAAGTGGCTTTTTATTTAAACCTCGACTCCTCGTCACTTCGCTCCGGTGAGTCGAAATTGAGAGTTTCTTATTTCCCCAAAACTTGACAATCCGACCTCTCACTTTGCTTTTCTCTTACTTTGCGTATAGAATGTTAATTACGTGCTAATAAGCCACCATAGCTCAGTTGGCAGAGCAACTGATTCGTAATCAGTAGGTCGTGGGTTCAAATCCCGCTGGTGGCTCCATATTTGAATTATAAATGAATTTATATAAAAAAGTTTTAATCTCTTTCAGAAATAAATATGTTCTCAATTCACTGCTTGAGAATGCACTTTACCTGATTACAATTCTTATACTTCTTTTCCTGGTTTTTTCATTTATCATTCAACCTCTTACTTTATCCTATGAGAAATATGATACCCTCAAAACATGGTCTCTGATCGCGAAACTCGTTGCAGGAATTGTCATCCTACTTTTCATCATAAGATTTCTCTTCACAATCCCATCTGTAAAGCAAATAGCTTATAAAATCTCAGAATATGATACAAAAAATAATGAAATAATTCTGTCCGCTTTTGAATTTGAAGCACAATCTGATCTGGCTCACTATTCACAAGAAATTCTTGAAAAAGCAATTGATGATGCAAATAATCGAGCATCAGAGGTAAAGTTTTCAGTTATCTTTCCTGCAATAAAACTGAAGAAAAGCTTTCATTCCATTCTTTTTTCTTCTGTTGCTTTTATACTTGTACTCCTCATAAATCCTGTATTACTTACTAATTCCGCAAAAACGATCCTGCATCCCACAGCATTTGCACCGCATTACGACACATTCATAAAAATTTCTACGGGAAATACAACAATCCTTAAAGGAAGCAATCTGCAAATTGAAGTAAGAAATTTCTATCAGGAATTATCCTATGACATTCACGTAGAGCAGCAGAGACGCCGGAAAACTGTGAAGATGACCTCTAACACTCATGTTCTCTATAATATCACCGACAGTCTTCATTATGCGGTCTCAAATAAATTTGCGCAGTCGGACACTTTTACGGTGCTGGTGCTGGAAAAACCCATCATAAAGAATTTGCAGATAAGCTACTTCTATCCTGCGTATACTCAACTAAAAAATCGGACTGAAAATGACATCTCGGGTAAGATCATTGCGATCAAGGGGACTTACATTATTGAAGAACTCACGGTAAATAATGAGCTCACTGAATACAGGATCATCTTTTTTGACGGCACCACAAACGAACTTGAGAAGATAGGGGATTTCACTTACAGGACAGGATTTACGGTTGAGAAAAGTGGAAGTTACCATTTTTATTTGAAAGATATTCTTGGAAATACTAATAACATTTTTGAACGGACTATATTTGCTGAAGAGGATCTTCCACCAAAAATTGAGATCATCCTGCCTGCACGGGACAAGATCCTTGCTCAAAACATGCAGGAACGTATTGATTTTACCGCTTCAGATGATTTTGGTATCCAAAAAATTGAAATTCTATACAAGAAAAATGATGGCAAGTACATCTCCAAAACAATTCTTGATACAACGGGAATTACCACACTCACGGCAAGTTACAATTTCGATGTTTCTGATCAGGAACTCTTTCCTGGAGATGTAATATTCTATTATTTGAAAGTTTATGATAACTGTACTGTTCCTGAAGCATATACTTCTAACACAAAGATTTTTCTGTTAAAATTTCCCTCGATCGAAGAGCTCTATGAAGAAATTCAAAAACAGCAGTCCGGGAATATGGATGATATGAGGGAATCGCTGGAAGAATCTCGAAAAAACAAAGAAAAATTTGATGAACTGAGAAGGAAATTTCTCAAAAATGAGGAGATGGACTGGCAACAGAAGGAAGATCTGAAGGAAGTGATAAAGAAGCAAAAAGAGCTTGCTAAGAAGGCAGAAGAAGCAGCTAAAGAATATGAAAAGTTTGTTGATGAACTCGAGAAAAACAAAGCAGTTGCAAAGGAAACTTTAGAAAAATTGAAGCAAATCCATGAGATCATGAAGGAAATCTCATCTCCCGAGCTTGAAAAAGCAATGAAAGAACTGCAAAAGCAGATGGAGAAGATCACGCCCGATCAAATGAAAAATGCGCTGAATAACTTCCAGTTCTCACAAGAGGAGTTCAATAAAAAACTCGAGCAAACTTTAAAATTGTTAAAGAGTATTCAACTTGAACAGAAATTGCAAAAAGCGTTGCAGCAGGCAGAAGAGCTGGAAAAACTGCAAAAACAGTTAAACCAGCAAACCTCTGAACGTATTGATCAAGATCAGCAATTGAGTGAACTTGCTCCTTCGCAGTCAGATATTCATGAAAAATATGAATCGCTCAAAAAAGAGTTAGAGGAACTTGCAAAAGAGCTTGCAGAAAATAGTGAAAAGAATGCCGCAAATGAGATCGAGAAAGGTCTCAAACAAGCAGCGCAGCATAAACTGACTAATGCGCTTCAAATGGCGACACAGCAGCTTAAATCCAATGACAAGCAGGTTAAAAAGAAGCAATGCGATATACTTATTGGTTGTTCTGAACTCAGGAATTCAATATGCATGGCGCAGATGAAAATGCAGGCATCGCTCATGACCGAGTTTCAAAAATTGCTCAAGAAAACCCTTAATGAGATGCTTTTCTTCTCCAAAAAACAGGAGCGTTTCCTTGATAAATCCTATAATACCTATGATATTCTCGATGAAGAGATAAGCATGTACGAAGGCATCAAGAATTCGGTCAACACGCTTTTTCAGAATCCCATGATAATGCTGATGATGGATCCAAAATTTTTTCCTCATTCTGCAATTGCACTCAATAGCTTTGAAAGAATATTCGAAAAAATTTCTGAAAACAGCCATTACAATATTCAGAAAGACAAAGAAGAAATATTTAAGGCAATGAATCTAATGATCATTGATCTTTTGCTCTCGAAGAGCAAGCAGTCGCAGGGCTCCGGTGGAAGTATGCAGCAGCTTTTACAACAGCTTCAGCAGATGTCACAGGGGCAGCAATCGATAAATATGCTTACCCAGGCAATGCTTGAGCAAATGATGGGCCAATTGCAACAGGGCAAGGGCTTGACACCACAGCAGCAAGGGATGATAGACAGAATTGCAGGCAACGAGCAGCAGATAAAGGAGAATTTTGAACGAATGCTGCGGGATTATCCTGAAGCTGAAAAATTACTTGGAAATATGGAGGGATTGAAGAATGAGTTAAAAGAAGTAGTGGAGAAGCTTCAGCGGGGCATAATTGATGAGCAGGTGATCCGCCAGCAGAACAAAATCCTCTCCCGACTGCTTGATGCTCAGCGCTCTATCCATGAGCGGGATTACAGCAAGAAAAGAGAATCCGAAACACCCGATGAACAGCAGTGGGATGTGCCGGACAATCTCATTATTGACACTACAAACATGGAAGTTCGGGATATTCTAAAGTATATTAATGAAAATTATCCGGAAGAGTACCATCGTTTGATAAAAGAATATTTGGAAAAGATACAGCATGAAAATAATTAGACATCTCATTGCAATAACCTGTTTTGTCATACTTTTCACACAGACAATCTATGCAGTTGATGATCAAGCGGTACTTCAGGTAAAAATTCGGGAAGCATTGCATTATGAACAGCAGGGAAACATTATTAAAGCCGAAAGATTATATAAACAATTACTTGAGAATTTTGCGCATAACAGACAGGTAGTTAGCAGCTTAATAAATCTCTATATGAGAACAAATAAACTCGATTCTCTTGAAAGATTTCTTGAAGATGAGAAGAATTTCCTCACTAATAATTACTATGAAATTACACGAATTGAATTACTGATCAAGAAAAATCAGCTTGATGAAGCCAGGAAAATGGCAGAAGTTATGCTCAAAAATGCTAAAGTTAATTTATCGACTATCAAGCAGGTCGCGAAGGTATATCAAAAATATTACCTTTACGATGATGCTATTGAATTATATCTAAAAGCACGAAAGGAATCAAAGAATTCAATAGTATTTGCTCAGGAATTAGCTAATGTTTATCAGTTACAGGAAAGATATTACGATGCGTTGAATGAGTACTTAAATATTTTAGACAATAAAACCTATAAAAATGTGCGTTATCGATTAGAGAAGCTCGATCTTTCTTATGAAGAGATAATTGTAGCTTTAGAAACTCGGCTGGAGCATGAGCCGAATATCGAATTGCCGGAGCTTATCGGGGAGTTCCTTATGCTTTCAAGGCAGTATCAACGAGCTTTTGAGCTTTGCAAAACTCTTGGTAATGATGCCTTGATAAAGCTTGCAACCCTTTCAGAGAAACAGAATTTGTACAAGCTCAGTATTCAGTGTCTTTCTGAAGTACTTAAATCTACAAAGGATGAGCAGACAGTTCTCTTTCTGGAAAATAAGATAGGGGAGCTATATTATTTACTTAATGATCACGAAAAAGCATATAAGCATTATAAAAAAGTTACTGAACTTTATCAAAAGACGAAAGCATCGCTGCCTTCAGCATATATTTTTGGAGCATATAATAATCTTGCATATCTTGAGCTTTTTGAATATCAAAATCCTGTGCAGTCACAAATATACCTGGAAAAAGCGCTTGATTTTGCCAATGTTTTAACGGATAAGGCTGAGCTTAACATATTACTATCACAATGCTATTTACATCAAGAAAATTATGTAAAGAGTGAGAAAATATTAACTGAAATTATTGATAATAAACATTACAATAAAGATGTGAAGGAAAGAGCAAAGATGAAGCGTATTGAAACAGTACTTCTCAAAGGAGATTTTTCTGCAGCAGATTCACTTTCTAAAGATTTTTTTGCTCATGATTATGAATCCAAATTTATAAATGACATTGCCGGAATGTATCGAACAATGAATAATGAGTTACATCTCAAGCAAGCAGATGATAATGTAAAAAATGCTGCTCTTTCATTTCTTAGAAATATGTATTTTAATAACAATGCATTGTTGAATAAAGATATTGAGCAATTATCTATTGTCCTTCAGGATTCTGCTACTGTATCATATCTAAAGTTGCAGGTTGCCGATTATTATTTTAATCAGGGAGAGTATGCATCCGCTGTTGAGCTTTGTAGAGAATTACTAGAAAGCAATGATGGTCCATACAGGGAATATGTGTGCTTCATGACTGCGAATTGCTTTAACCAGCTTGGTTTGAATGAACAAGCTTTTGCATATTATACTGCTTATTTACTCGAGTTTCCACAAGGGACCTTTGCTCCGGATATACGGCTTATGCTCAAAAAACTGAACTCCTGAACATATTTCTGGACAAAGAAATTTTACTGATTCAATCATACAAAATTACATAGATATTAAATAGAATAAAATTTTTGCATTTAGGAGAACTGATGAAGAATAGAGAGAAGAAAAAACAAATATTAGGAAAATCTTTTCCATTTTCATACTCATATATCTGCTTATCAAAGTGGTAGTGAAATTCATCAAAGAACATATGAACAAGTTTAATTTAGGAGAGAAGGATGTCATAAAAGGGGATGAAGAGGTTGATATATTTGAGGATGATGATCACAATTCCAACCCCTTTAATCGTACCCCTTCGACTCCTAAGGAATATAATAACGAGGAGTCGAAATAATTTCACACATATTTAGGATTCCATAAGCCATTCTCATCCCGGATAGCACATTATTAATACAAAAAATTCAATAGAAAGTATGTTCTCACGCCTGAAAACAAAACTGAGAATTCATGCCGATACTAAATTATTGAGAAAAAAATTGACAGAATACTTTTAAAATAGCAAGCAACTTTTGTCCATTATGCCTAAACTCAAGTATAAAAAGTATTCAATGCCATCTCTTCAAGGTATGCATGGAAAAAATAAAAAGTTTGACAAAATTATTTAAAAAATTATCAAAGAGCGAGTAAATAAATATTAGATGGTGTTAGATGAAAACTTATTTAATCGTAAATTTCACAAATAAGGTCATACTATGACATAGCAATCAGAAAATTTAATAACTTCCACTTGTTATTTTTTTTGAATTCCTTGTTTTTAAGATTAAATGAAAAAAAAGGAGAAATTAAAATGTTAAAATTTATTATTAATCCCGATCTATCGGGGAAAAAGTTAATATTACTTACATTATGTCTATCTCTTATTTCATTAGCTCTATATGCTGAAAGTGACATATTGCCAATGGAGAAATTAAGAGATATTGCGGATAGAAATGCGGAATCTTTATGGGGAGATGTTCATCATGCTGAACCTATTCCTTATTATTCGGTAGATGATGAGATTGTTGCTTATGCTTTTAATTATGCAATTGGCAAGGGATTTCCTGATAAGCAATCTCTTATTGATGAATGCGAAAGTAAAGCGGATGATATGAACAAATATGCTCGTTGGGGTGTTGATGAATATGCTCATCTGATTATGTCTAACAGTTATGACCGCATTGTTACTATTAGACATATTAAAGCCCTGTCTGATGAATTTGCTTATGGTGCTCGTATCAAAGAAATGGCAGTTGATTATCTGAAAACCAATGCTGTAAATCTTGATAAAATCTATTATCTGTCACCTATGCTTAAATATTATAAGTATATTGGTAATGGAAATGTAGTATATGTCCGTATTTTCCCACCAATGCAAACTCTTTCTCAATCTGAATTTCAAAAGGAAGTTGTAGACAATTATAATTTAGATGAGGTAATTCCAAAAGGTTCTCGTTCTTCCTGGGATACATATCTATCAGGCACTCCTTTACAAGATGGAACAAGGGCAGCTGTGTATATTCCTTATCAAGCTGAGTGTGCTTCATTTCTTGATTGGAGCTTTGGTTGTAGTCCAACAGCAGGTGCAATGCTATTAGATTATTGGGACAATTACAGTTACTATTCGTTAAGTGATTATGGCAATCTTACTCAATACAATTATCAAAGATGGGATCATGGTCAAGGAGAAACAGATTATAATGTAACAAATGCTCAATATTGGTGCTGCATTCATATGGATACAGATTCACTTACTGGAAGCACAGGTATATATGATATTGGGCCAGGTTTGGTAGATGCGGCAAATTGTACTGGTTGCGGTTCGTATAATTTCTCTCAAACAACAACCTTTTATAGTACTGGCTCTAACCCGACAAAGTGGGCTGAACAAGTAGATGAGATTGATAATGGAAGACCCTGGCATTGTGGAATTCCCGATCATTCTATGACAGCAATTGGTTATGAAATCTCTGCTGGTGATTCTTTTATGATTGTCCATAATACCTGGCATCCACCCAATGATTGGTGGAATTATACTAATAATTATAGAATTACAGAAGCCTTTCCAGGCGGTCAATATGGCTGTGCTGTAATTCTGGAAAAACCTGATGGTGACCCTCGTTACTCTGATTATGTTACACCACCTTCACAAGGTGAAGACCTCTATGCTGGTGATGTTTATGAAATTACATGGGATTATGATTCTTTTCCTAATGATTATGCAAAATTATATTACAATACTACCGGCGGTCATGGAACCTGGTACACAATTACTTCCATTACTCCAAATGATGGTGTATATGATTGGGTTATTCCCGGTGGTCTTAGTTCCACCCAGGGAAGAATAAAAGTTGAAATATGGGATGGTTCAGGAAAAGCAGCTGCTGATGGTAGTTGGGGTAACTTCACTTTCCATTTAGGTGGCTCTCTTCTATCATTGGGCAGTGATGGAAAAGTCAATACATCAACAGCTCCTGATTATTATCAGTTTAATCAAAGTTACTCAACCTGGGGTGCTGTAGGCGTCAGGAACAATACGGTAGGTGAAAACTGGAGTATGAAAATGTACACGGATAATACATTTACAACTGAATTGATAACTTCTGCATATCCTTATCCTGTTGATTTTGTTGTAATAGATGGTCATCATTCACCAGCCCAATATAGAGGTATAAAAGCTTACCGTTTTGCAGGTTCAAATACTGCATCTGTTGAATTTGAAGGATATAATGAAACTTTAAATATTGGAACAAATTCTGACACCTGGCCGGCAGGAGATGTAGTAGAAATGTATGATGTGTATCTTACACCCGGAATTTATGGTTTTAAACTTGATATCACTTCAGGAACTGCAGATCTTGATATAGCATTATTTGGTTCTTCCGGGGCTGCATATTACGGTAATAGGCAGGATCGGTTGGCTGCTTCAATTAATTCAGGTAGTGGAGTTGATGAACAATTCAATTACACTATTACAACCGCAGATTATTATGGCATTTGTGTTTGGGCTAATGATGCAAACTCTGCTTCCTATGATGTTATTATTGAAGAGGCTGGAACATGGACTGGATTAGGAGGGACATCTAACTGGCATGTTCCGGGAAACTGGAGTGCCAACATCATTCCGGATGCAACTATAGATGTAACAATTCCGGCAGGGACTCCTTATGATCCCAGTATCTGGATAGGAGATGCTTTTTGTAATAATTTCACCCTCGAGACCGGAGCCACCCTTAACGTGTACGATGACTCAGGCACTGGTGAAACGCTTAGGTTATATGTATCCAACGATATGGATGTACATGGTTATATCTATATGTGGGGTGGTGCCGAAAGTTATGACGGTGAGATACAAGTTGAACATGACATATCATGGTTTAGCGGTTCCAGAATATATACAACAGCTAATGACCAAATATTTAGAGTATATGGAGACTGGTATATGCATAGTGGCGCAGAAGTGCATATGGATAATGGTAAAATTATGTTTATGGGAAGTGATATTGCTTATATTGAGAACGATGAGAGTTCTTGTTATTTAAACGATGTTATGAGCTACAAAACAGGAGGTGCTTATATTGGATTTAGTGCTCTGTCTGCTACCGATATTTATATACATGGTGATATGTATGTGCAAACAGGAGCCGCTTTTAACGGTTATAGTTCTCATAATATAAATTTGCAGGGAAACCTTAACAACCATGGCACCTTTATATACAATTTCGGTACATTGGCAATGACAGGAAGTAACCAGTATATTAGGTTAAATGCCGGATGTTATTTAAATAACTTCACAGTTAACTCCACCGGAACAGTTTATTTCCTAAATACATACTCAAATACACTAACTGTTAACGGTTCCGTACAAATTAATGGCGGTGTGCTGAATTGCGAAGCCAACGTTATTGAAGTCAGTGGAGACTGGACAAATACAGTAGGAACAGCAGGATTCACAGAAGGAACAGGAAGGGTTGTTTTCAATAGTAGTGATCATCAATATTGTTATGGAGAAACTTTTAATATCCTCGAATTGAACAAACCTATGATGGATTTCATCATTCCAAATAGCACTACCACAACCTGCCAGCAATTGGATTGGACTGATTATAACGGTGAACTTGAAGTGGATGGAGGAACTTTTATTGCAAATGATCTTGAAGAAAATGGAATATTTGGTAAATATTACTTAACATCCAGCGGAGGTTTGCTTGAATTGCATAATGATGGGTTTGTCGACCTTAATGGTCAGATAGTAATCAGCGATGGTACAATGAATGTTTATGGAGGATCAACAACCAGTTTCTGGTCTTTTGCAGCAAACGCAACAATTACGATGTCCGGTGGAATTCTGGATTTTAAAGATAGAGGAATTTATATTTATGATTCCGGATCATATTCCCTGACTGAAACTTTAACTGGAGGTACTATTAGAACTTCCAAAGCTTTCATAGGAAATCGAACAGATTATAATCCAACAGGTGGTACAATAGAGTTGTATGGAACAACTGATGCAAGTATCAATCATGCAGCTGGTAGTAACTTCCATGATGTTTTGATAAATAAAGCTGTAAGTGATGAAATTGCAAGAGAATCAAAAAATGAAAAAAGAATAGTCTATAACAGAGATGGATCTGTAGTTGAACTTACTCGCGCAGAAACGGTTAACGCTACTAGTGAATTGGATATTAATGGTGACTTTATAATTGATACAGGGATTTTTGATACCAATGGATTTGATATGTATGTAGCTGGAGATTGGATGAATAATGTTGGAGATGCAGGTTTTATAGAAGGTACTGGACTTGTAGTTTTTGACGGTGCAAATGCTGCTGATATTCTCACTAATGAAACATTTTATGATCTCAATTTAGACAAAACTTATTATGATTTTGACGGACTTGAAACTGGCACCCAGGGTTCAGGTGTAGATGTAATAGTAACAAACGATTTAAGATTGTATGATGGTACTATGGAGCTTAATAATCCAACGAACTTAGCAATAGGTAATACTTTAAGGATATCTGATGGAGCTTCATTAAATGCTAATGACACAGGAACTATAAACATCTCTGTTGTTGAAGACTGGTTTGACTATAATGCCAGCGGAGGATTCTCTACAGGTTCTAATTCTGTAGTTACATTCAATGGCACAACACCCGGTGCAATTCAATCAGTTAGAGAAAATGATTATTTCAATGATATTGTGATTAATTCCGGATCTTCATATGTTCGTCCTTCAAGCCTCGGTCCTACCATTTACTGTGAAAATATGGATATTGTAGCAGGAAAATTGAAAATCAGTACATATAAAGTAGTTGTGGAAGAAGATATTACAATTTCTGGGACGCTTGAAATGTCATCTCCGGATGATTCTTTAATAGTAAATGATATTATCTGGGAATCCGGTTCATCCGATATTGTGACGGATGGTAAGATATTTGTTTCTGGAAACTGGACATTTGATAATGGCACCAGTGCACAGCTTGGCACAGGGAATACCGTGTATTTCGATGGTTCTATCGCTTCATTGGTTCTATGCAATGATTCTGATGCTGAATTCGGAACATTAATTATCGATAAAACTGCAGGACCTTCTGCTGATACCTATATTCACGCTTCAAGCACAGATATTATGCGTGTTTCCGGAGATATGACAGTAAGCGCTGGTAATCAATTCCATTTGCAAACCAAAGATTTATTAGTAGATGGTACTTTGGATATAGAAGATGCGGCTGATATGGATATATCAAGTGGGGGAACTCTTACTAATAATTCTGATTTTACATTGAATGGACTTCTCGATGTTGATGCCGGAGATGCTCTTATTCATGGCACATTTGAACTTGCGACAACCGGCACATTGACCATAAATGGTGGGAGTTTTAAAACAGATGAATATACAAAAGAAAAAGCCTGGAGATATCTAAGAGGTACTTTTAACTTAAGTGATGGACTTTTTTGGATATCTGATCAAAGCATTTGGATTTCTTCAACGTGCATGACGACTATATCTGGTGGTATTATAAGAACAGGGATTGGATTTTCAGCTCAATATGCGGGTACCTTTGAACCTTCCGGGGGACTGGTTGAATTAACTACCTATTTACCGAGTTATATCTATTGCTCTAACGGAAATTATTTTCACGATTTAATAATTGATAAAGGCACTCATACACAACTTCTTGGAACAGATGTTATTGTTAATAATGATTTGAATATATTATCTGGTGCCTTGGATGTAAATGGATATGATATGTATATCGGTGGAAACTGGACAAATAATGTTGGCGATACCGGATTTGTTGAAGGAACAGGAAAAGTGACCTTCAATGGAATTAATGAATCAGACATTACCACAGATGAGACATTCTATGATCTGAGTATTGATAAAACTGTTGCAGGCTGGCAGGATGTGGAAATAATGAATAGTGTAACCACCAATATAACAAATGATTTATACATAGATTATGGAACCCTGGAAATGAACACCGGTTCTACATTGAATATTGATAATGATCTGGATATTGCTCTCAATGCCGGACTGAATGCTTATAGCGATACCGGACTTAATATCTCTGTTGGTGGCAATTGGACAAATGATAACACTTATTGCAATTCCTATGTAGGATTTTATCCGGGAACTTCGACAGTTACTTTCAATGGAACCAATGACCAGATAGTTACGAGTAGTTGTTCTGCTGATTCCTTCTATAATGTTGTTATTGATAAATCTGCTGGTAACTTCAGACCTTCTAATAATGTTGAGATGTTCGGTGATTTGAATATCAACGATGGATTCTGGTACGACTTATATAGTTATTTGACGCATTCTGTATATGGAGATTTCACTGTTGCAGCGGGAGCAGGTTGGTCTGGCACAACTGGCAATACACTGGTTTTCAAAGGCACTGCTGACCAAACACTTGATTATGAGCCAAGTGGTAATGGATACTTCAATAATGTGGTAGTTGATAAAACAGCTAAAGCAGTAAAAAATTCTGCTCCTACTGGTGAAGAATTACTGGTAAAGACAAAGGAAAAAGATGGTTCTAAAGCCCAGACAGTTACTCTTATTTCTAATTGTATAGCTCTCGGTGGTGGATCTCTGACTAATGATGAAGGAACTCTGAATTTGAACGGACATTTTTATCGTTGTACAGGTAATGTAACCATAAATGACGGAGGTACTATTTCCATCGATGATAATGCTTGGTTGGAAGTCGGCGGTGGAGCTGCTCTCAATGTTAATAATGGTGGAGTATTAGAATTTATTGGCTCAGCTGGTAATCTCGCAAAACTAACTCATCATTCTGGATATTATGATGTTGAAATTGAAAGTGGTGGAACGATCAGCGCAGAATATGCTACCTTTGAATACATGTCTGCAAATGGTGTGCAGGTTAAAAATGGGGCTATTATTGATGCTACACATCCATTTGATAATTGTATATTCAGAGAAGGAATTGCTGGTGGAACACTTCTTACAGTAAATAATAACCAGATATTAACAGTTGCCAATGCCAATTTCCCAACCAATACCTGGGTTGGTGCAAGTAATGTCTCCAAGGCGCTGAATCAGGGACATGTTGAATTCTTTGATGCAGTAGGTGATTTTGCAGGTGAAGCTTATGATAATGACCCATTTGATCGTATTGATTGGATAACCAGTGGACAACCTGATCTCACTATCACAAATGCAGTATGGTCAGATATGAATCCCTATGTATGTGATATGATAGATGTAGCAGTTACAGTAAAAAATATTGGGAATGTAGATGTTACAGATTGGTTCTGGGTAGATTTGTATTATGATTTACCTTCACCTCCTACATGGTTCCAAGTAGGTGATCAATCTGAGTATATTTATACTGGTCTTCCTGCTGGCGATTCTCTAATTGTTAATTTCTATAATATTACAAGTACAACTGGAATAATTTGGTCATCCTATTTTCAGGTAGATGCGGATAGTAATATCTCAGAAAGTGATGAGAATAATAATGTTTGGGGACCTGATGCAATTACCTGGAATGCTCTACCTGCTATTACTAACTTGACCATCCAATACAATGCCGGTAACATAGAGTTGAACTGGACATATCCGGCATCTGTAGATAGTTTCTATATCTACCGTGATACCGATCCATATTTCATTCCTGCATACGGAACACCTTATGCCTCTGTTGATGGAGCTACTACAAGCTGGAGTGAACCTGCAGCCGGAACTAAATACTTCTATATAGTGACAGCAGTGAAATCCTCTCCAGCACTTCCACCTGTGATATTGAATAATAAAGAATTTAGAAGGGTTGGCAAGAGATAGTTTGAGATTTTGCGAAGATTACAACCTCCGAAAAGTTGTTTAAGAGTTCCATCATAATTTATAGGTGGAACTCTTTTGTTGTAAAGGTACTAAGCCAAGGCTTTGCAACCATAATTGCAATATGTAAGTTAAAAAAAATATAAAGAAATAAGGGAAGATAAATAATGAAAAAAAACAGTTTTATTTTGCTATTCATTTTAATCGTATCTTTATCTTTTGCGAAAACTTATGATATTGATTTCGGAACAAAAGAAAATACGGTTAGATTACAAGAAAATGACTATCAGAAATTGAGTATGAATCTCACTTTCGAGGGTATGAGCAGTTTTGAAGTTGAAAGTAAAAAAGGAATTTTTAATGAAATAATTATTCCAAAAACTTATAATATTGGGGAAGTAGGAACACCAAAACTTCCTGCCGTAAAAAAACTGATCGAGATTCCTTTTGGAGCGGAAGTATCGGTTAATGTATTGAATTATTCCACAACTGAATACAATTTGAGCGACTTTGGAATCAACAACCCAATCATTCCGGTTCAGCCTTCGCTTCCCAAAAGCATTGATGATCTTACTTCAGTTGAATTTGAATATAATGAGAACTATTATTCTATGAACAGATTTTCTGATTTTGAAATTGCAACCGTCGAAATTCTGGGAGTAATGCGTGGAATTAGATTAGCCCGTCTCGTTGTTGCTCCTGTAAACTATAATCCTGTTACAGGTATCATTCAAGTTTATAATGAGATCGAACTTGAAGTGAATTTCACAGGAAGCAACATCGAATTATCAAAAAATATCAAAGCTTCCACCTTTTCCCCATATTTCGAATCTGTTTATCAAAAAATTTGTAATTACAGAGTTGACCACGATTATCCCAGCCATCCTGATCTGACAACTTATCCGGTAAAATATTTGATCGTTTCAGACAGAATGTTTGAAAGCACTCTAACAGATTTTATTGAATGGAAAACAAAAAAGGGATTCAACGTTGTAATAGCTTATACGGATGTGATCGGAACTACTACAAGTGCTATTCAAACTTATGTCCACGATCAGTATAATGCCGGCACACCGGAAGATCCTACTCCTTCATTTGTTCTATTTGTCGGTGATACGGGACAAGTTCCAGCTTCCGCTACAGGTTCCTCTTCTGGAAAAGCAACAGATTTATATTACGGAAGTGTTGACGGAGATTATTTCCCGGAAATGTATTATGGAAGAATGTCCGCAACAAATACTACTCAATTGCAGGCTCAAATCGATAAAATTTTATATTATGAAAAATATGAATTTTCTGATCCCACTTATCTCGATAACGTAACTTTAATTGCCGGAGCAGATGGAACCTGGAATCCACGGGTTGGACAGCCAACAATAATTTATGGAACAAATAATTATTTTAATACTGCTCACGGTTATGCTGATGTTCATTCCTATCTGACAACTTACACAGGCTGTTATGATACGGTTGATGATGGAATCGGATTTATAAATTATACTGCTCATTGTTCCCAAACTTCATGGGGAAATCCCAGTTTATCACAATCTAAAGTAAACGCTTTTACCAATAATGGAAAATATCCTCTGGCAATTGGAAACTGTTGTCTCGCTGCCGATTTCGGTTATTCTGAATGTATCGGTGAAACCTGGATGAGAAAAGCAAATGGCGGAGCAGTCGGTTATATCGGTTCCTCTCCTTCTTCATACTGGTTTGAAGATTTTTACTGGTCTGTTGGTGCTTTTCCGATTGTTGGAAATAATAACGGATATGTCCCAACTTATGAAGAAACAACCTGGGGAGCTTATGATGCTGGTTTTATGAGCGATTATGTCTCTCAGGATGCTTTGGTCTTTGTGGGGAATCTGGCTGTAACCGAAGTTGATATTCAGGGTTATCCGAGTCATTCGAGTCCGCTGTATTACTGGCAGGCATACAATACTCTCGGCGATCCTTCCCTGATGATTTATCATACTCAAGGTTCTATCAATACAGTAAATTTCAATGATATTTTACCGATCGGAGCAACAACTTTCAATGTCGAAGCTGAAGCAGGTTCTTATGTTGGAATTTCCATGGATGGAATTCTTCACGGTGCTGCTTTGGTTGACGAAACAGGTTCTGTAGATGTTCCTATAACTCCTTTCACAACTGCAAGAACTGCTGATATTGTCGTTACAAAACCGCAATATCAACCTGTTATAACAACAGTAAATGTAGATACTCTTGCAGGTCCGTATGTTACAATTGAAAGTTATATTATTAGTGCTGGCGGCGATGAGGTAATCGAACCCGGAGAAACTGTTTACCTGACAGTTACTTTGAAAAATGTCGGGAACGATCCTGCCACAAATGTGAATATGATATTATCTGAAGGTGATACATATATAACTCTTACTGATAGTTATGAAGCTTTCGGAACGATTGCATCTGATGTTTCCGTAACACGAACAAATGCTTACGCTTTTACAGTTTTCAATTCTGTTCCTGATAATCATCCCATTCAATTGGATACTGAAATTATATCATCCGAAGATACCTGGTATTCAAATATAAATCTCACAGCATCTAATCCTCCCGATATTACTGTTAATCCAATTCAGTTTGATGAGACTTTACAACCTGATGAAACATCTTCCGATAATTTGAATATTGGAAATACTGGTGGTGCAGCTCTCAATTATACGGCAACAATTGAAAATGTTGGACCAAATTTATATTTAGGCATAGAACCTGTAAAAGATCAAACACAACAACCTGTTTTGGAAAAGCCGATTATGGAATCATTCGTCGATATGTCACATCTTTATACTTCCAGAAATTATTGTGCTTCCACTTATTCCGATACAACTGATGACTGGATAACAAATGTAACTTTCTATACGATAAATAATAATACAGGTCAGGAAGGTGCGGGAAGTTATGGTGATTATACTTCCATCTCAACTGATATCACTCAAGGTGAGAGTTATAATCTTTCCGTTACTTTTTATTCACAAGGAACCTGGACAGAATATGTCAAAGTATGGATAGATTGGGATCAAGATGAAGATTTTGACGAAGCTGGAGAATATTATGAACTTGGAAGTGGAATCGATGCAACTCTGAGTATGAATATTACTGTTCCGGTAAGTGCAGCATTAGGTTCGACCAGGATGCGAGTAGTTGAGCGTTATTATGAATATCCGGGACATTGTGATCATGCTACTTATGGCGAAGTCGAAGATTATACGATCAATATTGTTTCAAGTGGACCTGAATGGGTTACTCTGGATGGTGGTTCGGAAGTCAGCGGTTCTATTTCAGCAGGAGCAGGTAATGATGTTATCATCGTAGGATTCAATTCTACAGACCTGACAGATGGTGTTTATACTGCTGATATCGTAATTACCAGCAATGATCCTGATGAATCAACAATTACTGTTCCTGTTAGTTTAACTGTAAGTTCTTCAGCTCCACCTGATGCGCCAACAAATGTTACGATATCCATCAGCGGCTCTGATTTGACCATAAGCTGGGATGCTGTTACCGGAGCAACTTCTTACAGCATTTATTCATCGATAGATCCTTATTCTCCTACTGAAACCTGGACACAGGAAGAAACAGGAATTATTGAAACAAGCTGGAACGAACAAGCAACAGTAGAAAAGAAATACTATTATGTTACTTCAAATTATTGATGCTGTATTGAGCATTAACGAATATAATATCATTATTACCGATCTATCAACCAAAAAATCTTATGAATATGTCTTCTGATAAATATAAGAAACAAAAGAAAAGTTTATGAAGGATTAAACTTTAAATCACAATACAAAAATATTATGTTAAAGCTTCTGCTGAAAATTATCTTATAAAAAAAATGTTCGAAGTAATTGAGATGAAAATTTTTGAGGTAAGCAAGGGTTTTTAAAAAAAATTTGACAGAATTTTTTAATTATGATATTTTGCCATTGAAGAGATTCTGAACTAAAAAAGTTAAGAAAAATGGGTTAATACCTTTTTTGTGTTGCTAAATAGCTTGTAACGTATTGGCCCTTAGTTAGTTAATGGCGATTTAAAATTTAAGGAATTTTAAATGGTCAAAAAAAGTGCCCTCATTGTCGGTCCAAACAC
>Ga0268281_1000515_pt1 | contig 28213 bp, 28 predicted proteins | sample saktaG_10_FD_190134 | JGI IMG/M metagenome (GOLD analysis project Ga0268281, IMG submission 190134) | Saline water microbial communities from Sakinaw Lake, British Columbia, Canada - sak_2011_5_24_50m | ecosystem: Environmental > Aquatic > Non-marine Saline and Alkaline > Saline ...
GGGACAGCAAAAAGGATAATAAGGCAATTAGGGGGGTGGTTCTTGTATGAAAAAAGTCCATTCAGTGTTTATGGGCGTTTATCTGTCCAAAAATGCTATTTCTAATTTATTTAGGACAGCAATGAAACATTATATATAATTATCTAACAGGGGTAAATATGAATTAATAATAACCAAAATTAGATAAAGGCTTATCTCACGGGGTAAAAAACCAAAATGTCCAAATATTCAATGTATCCAATTCAAATTTGTGCTTGTATTTTTACAATATTAAGAATCGATTTTCTGACTTCTAAGAAATGTTGATTTGAAATTTGAAATTTTATTTGATATTTGATATTTGTAATTTGGTATTTATACACCATTGTAACTGAATCGCAACGATTGCAACAACTCTAACTATTATTTTTTCTATACCTGTTAATATCAATATGATATTTTTTAAATTTATCGTAAATATTTTGTCTTTTTATCTGCGAAATATTTGCAGCTTTAGTAACATCACCGTTACAGTTTTTTATTAATCCCTCGATGTACGATTTCTCAAACTCTTCTTTTGCTTCAGCAAATGGCAGGTGCATAAAATTTTGTGCAGACATATTTTTTGAAGAAATTCTATTTTGATAGATATGGTCAGGTAGATCCTCTGGAATAATTTTATTATGAGCAGCCATTGCAACCGCATGCTCGATTGCATTTTTCAGTTCTCGAACATTTCCTTCCCATTCTTGAGAGATAAGGACAGACATAACAGTATCTGATATTTCAAGGTTTGGCTTATCATATTTCTCTCTAAATTCGCGAACAAATACGTTGGTGAGGAGTGGAATATCCTCCCTCCTTTCACGAAGAGGTGGGATATGAAGGTGAATAACATTAAGGCGGTAGTAAAGATCCTGACGGAAATTGCCATATTCTACTTCCTTTTCAATGTCCTTATTTGTTGAGGTGATAATGCGCACATTAACTTCAATATCAATATCACCACCGACCGGTCTGACCACACCTTTTTCAAGAACACGCAGGAGTTTTACCTGGAAAGTTTTGTTGGTTTCTGTTATTTCATCAAGAAAAAGCGTACCCCCGTCTGCTTCCTGAAAGTAGCCGATTTTATCCCTTATCGCGTCGGTGAAGGAGCCCTTTTTATGACCAAAAAGCATACTTTCAAGAAGATTCTCAGGAAGACTACCGCAGTTGACCGCAACAAATTTTTGCGTTTTTCTTTTACTATTAAGATATATAAGATCGGCAAATATATCTTTACCAACGCCTGTTTCGCCGGTTATAAGAACAGTAGTGTCGAGCGGGGCAATTCTTTTTACTTTTTCCATAACCTTTTGAATGATAAGACTGTTTCCGGTGATCTGTGTTCTATCAAATTCGTGTGCAAGTATGCTTCTCAGTCGCTTAATTTCTTCATGCTGCCATTTTGTTTTGAGTATTTTTTTTATGATGATCTTCAGCAGATCGAGATCTTCTACCGGTTTTTCTATAAATTCTTCAGCCCCGGTTTTCATGGCTTCGACAGCCATTCCTATTGTAGCTTTTCCACTTATCATAACCACTGCAACATGGGGCCAGCGCTTCTTTATATGTGTGAGAAGCTCGATACCGTCTGTGCCCGGCATCACCATATCAGTCATTGCAATATGATAGGTATTACTCTCTAACTTTTCAAGTGCTTCTTCGGCAGAACGGGCTGTATCAATATCGTATTCATCCTCAAGATGACGGCGAAAAATATCCAATGTGTCCTGTTCATCATCTACAATGAGAATTTTAGCATTTTGTTTGAAGAATTCTGTCTGGGTTATATCATTTTTCATGGTTTTATTTCACTTTTATTCATAGGGAAGAAATACTGTAAATGTGCTTCCTTTACCCGATTCTGAGCGCACTGTAATATAACCGCCATAGCGATCTACAACATTTTTACAGATCGCAAGACCAAGACCAAAACCGCCTTGTTCTTTTTCCTTTTTAGATGTAAAATAAGGTTCAAATATCGTGGAATGATATCTCTCTTCAATTCCTTCTCCACTATCGCGCACTTCTATTGCGATAAAGTAAGAAGTTTGATATGTGCGCACCCAAATATTACGTTCTTTACTATCTTGCATTGCCTCGATGGCATTATTTACAAGGTTAGTAAAACTTTGGCTTATGTCGCTATAAACTGCTTTCACAGTTGGGAGTTCTTTTAAAAGACTTTTTTCTAACACAACATAATGCTTGAAGAAAAGATTGTGTTTTAAAAGTTCGAGTTCCTGTTCAATAAGCTGGTTAATGTCAATGGGTCGCATCATAGATATATTATCTTGTTGCACTTTTCGTAACAAGGTTTTTATGGATTGTGAAATATTTTTAGCTGCCTCAATAATCTTATCTACATCGTCATTATTAGGATATTCTTTTTTCACAAGCTGTGCATACCCGAGGATAGAATTAAGCGGAGAGTTCATATTGTGCACCACACCTTCGACCCTTCTTCCGATCTCGGAGAATTTGTTACTCTTTATGACTTCCATTTCGAGAGCTTCACGGGCTTTTTCAAGAGTTTCACGGGCTCTTTTTTCATTAATTTTTTGTGTTATGTCGGTTATAGTTGCAACCATGCGCAAGCCGACCGTATCATCAACAGCTTTGATATTCAGGATAACAAATTTTACAAACTTCTTTTTGCCGGGAAGACTAATTTCGAGCTGAGGGATTGTCACGCTGTCTTCATGGGCTTTGGATAATAGATCTTCATCAAGATGAATGAATTCGGACAGATTCTTGCCGATGATCTCATCTAGAGAAATAAGTTCAAAAATGCCCATAGCACTTGGATTACAAATAAGGATATTCATCTTTGAGTCCATCCACAGCACTCCGATGTCAATATTATCAGTAAGGACTTTATACTCGATCAAAGATTTATTATATTCGGCAAGCGATCTGTTCATCGAGCTGAACGCAGAAATCATATTGCTCAACTCACCGCCATATTTATCTTCAATATGTTCAATAGCAAGAGGATTTTTCTCGATCCTCTGCATTTTTTCACTTACCTGTTTTATGGGCTGCATTATTTTTTTACTGAACCAGTTGCTTAAAAAACTGACAATAACCAAGCTGGATGCAGCCAGGATAAGGAAGAAAAAGACTATACCTTGACGATAGAATTTATTGAATTCGCGATCATAAATATAAACAGTGAGTGAGGCGGGTTCATGGAATATATTATAATTGATGAGCAACCCAACAGCAGTTTCCACATTAAGGCGTAAAACAGATTCGCGACTTTTAGTTTTTATTATTGAGGGAAGTTTCTTGTCGAGCTCGAGAGTGATTTTTTTGAGGATCTCCTGCTCTGGATTGAGTGGCACAGAAAAAGGCAAAAGAAATATGTGGGGATCCTGAGCTGCTCCAATTTCAGAAGGGGATATCTGATTTACATTGATAAAAAGCCCTAAAAATGTTTTCTCTTGATCATTTTCAGAATAAAGAGGAGTGTAAGAGAAGTAGAATATCTTGTTTGAAAAACTTGCAGAAAAACCTTGAGTTGTATTCTGTTTTGCTAAGGAGAGCATTTCCGGCAGAAAAGATTCGACAAGTTCCCATTGTTCGCCATAAAGTATAGTGCCTTTAGCATCAAAGATAGCCATGTAGCTTGCAAGAGAATGGTCGTCATAGGAATTAAGTATTGATTGAATAGATTCAAAGTCTTGACTTTCTACAGAAGCAACAAGAGCCGGGTTATTTGCGATTTCAGATGTAAAATTATTTAGTTTGTTTGTATAATCGCGTTGAAGTGTTTTCAGATTTGTAAGCAAACGGGAAATTCTCTCATATTCAAATTCTGAAATACCGAGCTTGGTAAGCTGCCAGACACTGAAGATCAGAATGAATACAAGGGAGAAGGTGAATAAAAAATAGAGAACTAGAATTTGCTTTTGTAGTCCTCGTTTTTTCTTTTTCATATTATGAAGAATGAACTCCTCTATCTAAAGAAGATAATTAAAATTTCAAAAAAAAATAAATGAATTAATTACAGTCCGAGAATAGAGCTCACGGTTTTTTGAAACTCTTCGGGCTCAACAGGTTTATCAATATAGGCATCAGGTTCTGAGCCGAGAGTAATGCCCATATCTTTTGCATCGTATCGAAGCCCTGTTGTTGATGCAATTCCTGTAAGCATGATAACAGGAATAGTATCTGTTGCTTCCTTCTTCTTAAGTTCTTTAAAAACTTGAAAACCATTCATGACAGGCATTTGGATATCCAAAATGATTAGATCGGGTTTTATCATTTCGGCTTTCTGCAATCCTTCGAGACCATTAATAGCAGTCTCAATGTAAAATTCTCCGAGCTCAGAAAGCATTGCTTCTGAAAACGCAATTGCGTCCGGCTCGTCATCAATAATAAGTATTTTTTTATTCTCTGCCATTGCTTACCTCCAGCAATAAGTTATTTTTTCGTTTCTTTGGTAACGTTATTGTAAATTTTGTGCCCTTCCCCTTTTTTGAGTCAACAGAAATATTTCCTCCATGCTCTTTTATGATCTTATAGGACACGGCAAGTCCTAGTCCTGTACCTTTTGAGCCCTTTGTGCTGAAAAAAACCTGGAATAGTTTCGCCTGCGTTTCCGACGACATACCGATACCTGAATCGGCAACATGAATTCGGAAGATCTTGCCTTTTGTATTTTGTAGGGATACATCGACAGAGCCCCCATCTACTTCTTCACAAGCATCGATGGCATTGGAAATGAGATTCAAAACACAGCGCTTTACTCCTTTGGTGTCGATCTCAACTTCATTGAGAGATTCTTCCGGCAGAAATTGCATTGAAACATTCTTCTCTTTACCCTTTTGCTCCATTAGCTCGCAGACACTTTTAACAAGTTCGTTCACATCAACAGTACAGTATTCAGGTTCTCGCTCCTTGGAATATGATAGCATGTCAAGCACGAGTTCCTTCATGAATTTGTTATTCTTTTTTATGATACCCCAGCCCTTATCAACATTTGAGAATTTTTCCTTCTTTATTCCGAGATCCAGAATATAAGACCCGCCCTGGATTCCATTAAGTATGTTTTTTATGCAATGTGCAAGCCCGGAAACGGTCTGTCCGATAGCTGCAAGCCGTTCATTTTTCACGATACGCTCGTGGAGTTTTGCATTTTCTATGGCAATAGCTGCCTGAGAAGAGATCGCTTCAAGAAAAATTCTATCTGCATCATCAAAATCTTCGTTATTTATTTTATTTATAACTTCAATTGCACCAAGGCATTTATCAGCGGTGCACATAGGTACGCAGAGGATTGATTTTGTAATGAATCCACTTTTTTTATCAGCAGCTTTGTAAAAACGTTTGTCTTTTGATACATCATTAACAAGCACGGCTTTTTCTTCTTTTATGACCCATCCGACAATACCTTCACCAGCTTTCATCCGTATCGTTTTGATGATCTTCGCTTTTTCACCTTCTGTCACATGGAAAAGGAGCTCATTCGTTTCTTCATCGATAAGAACAAGGGAGGATGCTTCCACTTGCATTGCTTGAGTAGTGACATCCATTACAGATTCCAACACTTGATCAAGATTAAGATGGGAATTAATTGTTCGTATAATCTTAAGAAGCGCATCCAATTGGGCTGTGTCTATTTTTTTGAGCATATTTTTCACCAAATTTTAATAAACGAACTTAGAATTTTATATCTATGTTACGTCAAGTTTTTTGCTTTTATTCATAAATTATGATGAGAACAAAAGAAAGATTCATTGCTCATAATAGTTGACGAAAATCACGAAACTGAAAAACTCTGTTACACAGTAAATTAGGAAGTTTATAAGCAATGCATTCCAAAATCTATGATGTGATCGTTGTCGGCGCTGGCCATGCTGGCTGTGAAGCTGCACTAGCGGCTGCAAAAATGGGTGCCGATACACTAATGTTCGTGATAAAACTCGAAACGATAGGACGTATGTCATGCAATCCAGCGGTGGGAGGTTTGGCAAAAGGACATCTTACGCGTGAAGTTGATGCACTTGGCGGCGCAATCGGACAGGTCATAGATAGAACTGGGATACATTTTCGGATGCTTAATAAGAGCAAAGGTCCCGCTGTGTGGGCTCCGCGCGCTCAAGCAGATAGAATGAAATATCAGCTGGAAATGCGTTCTGTAGTGGAACATCAGGAAAATCTGGAGATAAAAGAATCACTCGTTGAAGAACTCATTGTTGAAAAAAGGCAGATAAAGGGAGTTAAGACACAGTATGGACAAAAATATTTTGGAAAAACCGTGATCATTGCTGCGGGTACTTTTCTCAATGGAACAATTCATATTGGCAAGAATAAATATTCTGCAGGAAGAGCAGGCGAATTTGCTTCTTTAAAACTTTCAGATTCTTTGAAAGAGCATGGTTTCCCATTGGTAAGATTCAAAACCGGAACTCCTGCACGCCTTGATTCTTGCTCACTTGATTATTCAAAACTGGAAGAACAAAAACCCGATGAACCGCCACCAAAATTTTCTTATTATACTGATATTGAGCCAAAGAATTATGTAAGCTGTTATCTCACCTATACAAATAAAAGAACGCACAAGATAATAGCGGATCATATGACAGAATCTTCATTATACAGCGGAAATATCACTGGAATTGGTGCGCGGTATTGTCCCTCGATTGAAGATAAGATAAAGAAATTTCCGGAGAAGGACAGGCATCAAGTTTTTATAGAGCCAGAAGGACTTAATACCTTCGAGATGTATGCTAACGGACTGCCTACAAGCTTTCCTCCGCAGGTTCAAATGGATATGATCCATTCTGTTGAAGGTCTTAAAAATGCTAAACTAATGCGTTATGGATATGCAATCGAGTATGACTGTATTCCAACTGAATATATTCAATATAGTCTGGAAACAAAGTTGATAAAAGGGCTTTTTTTTGCAGGTCAGATAAACGGCACTTCCGGTTACGAAGAAGCTGCAGCACAGGGTATAATCGCAGGTATCAATGCTGTGAATTATGTGATGAAAAAAGAACCGATAGTTATGCATAGAGATAATTCCTATATTGGAGTGTTGATAGATGACCTCGTCACAAAAGGAGTAGATGAGCCCTATCGAATGTTCACTGCGCGAGCGGAATACCGTCTTCACCTGCGGCAGGATAACGCAGATGAACGCCTTATGCCTTTGGGGCACCAATTGGGACTGATTGATACAGCAAGATATAAGAAATTTACTGAAGCATTAACAATCAAAATTAGAGAAATAAAAAAATTACAAAAGACCAATGCAAAAACGGATTCAGACAAAGCATACAAAATGATAGATATTCTCCGAAGACCTGAAATTGCTTATGATGATCTAGTTAGGTTTGGATACAAAATTGAAAAGGATGTAACTGGTCTGATCAAGGATAAAATATCTCTTGAAGTAAAATATGAGGGTTACATCAAACGCCAGAAGCAGGAAATTGAACGATTTAATTATCTTGAGAATAAATCAATTCCAGCAGATTTCAATTATATGGAATTTGAAACTATTTCCTATGAAGCAAGAGAAAAGCTCACAAAAGTCAAACCTCTTTCTGTGGGACAGGCAGCGCGAATTCCAGGGGTAACTTTTGCCGATGTGTCTGCACTTCTAATAAAATTAAAGACCCTCGATGCAAAATAATTCAAAACAGTTGTATGATTTTCTGAAAAATCACTGCATTCCAGACGGTGCTTACAACTTGTTTGTTTTGTATGAAAAAATCCTACGAGAAAGAAACAAAAAAATAAATCTGGTTTCAGAAAGATCTCTTGAAAATATCTGGCTCACACATTTTCTTGATTCAATTCTTATTACTGATTTTCTTGATTTTAGCAATTCTCGAGTTCTGGATTTTGGAAGCGGTGGTGGGTTCCCGGGTATACCTCTCAAAATATTTTATCCTACGATGGAACTTTACTGTGTAGAATCAATCAGAAAAAAAGTATTGTTTCTTAGATTGATAAAACAAGAGCTTAACCTGTCGGAAACGAATATAATCCACTCGCGATTCGAAGAATTGGATCATAATATTAAAGGCAGTTTTGATTACATTGTTGTGCGTGCAGTGAAAATGAATGACGAATATTTTATGAAGGCATTTGAGCTTCTGAAACCTTCGGGGAAACTCATATTGTATAAATCTGCTCTTAATAATGATGAAGTTGACAAGATAAACTACTATGCTGATTGTGATAAAACAGAAATAATCAGAAAAGAGTATTCCGGGCTCGGCAAAAGAGCCTTTATCATAGTAAAGAAACATGACTAAAGCACTCGCGATCACGAATCAAAAAGGTGGTGTCGGCAAGACCACAACGGCTATTAATCTAGCTGCTTCACTGGCATCATACGGGCAAAAAGTGCTGCTTGTTGACTTGGATCCCCAAGCAAACTGCACAACTGGAATTGGAATAGATAAACATACTGTCGATGGACAGATATACGATCTTCTGCTTGGAGATTCAAATGTTTATGATTCAATACATGAAACAAGCATAGCCAACCTGCGCATCATTCCATCTTCGATAGATCTCATTGGCTGTGAAGTGGAGCTTCTGACAGCAGATAAGAAAGAGCAACGGTTGAAAAGAGTGCTTTCAAATATTGATGGAAAATTTGATTACATTATTATAGATTGTCCACCCTCTCTGAATATTTTGACTGTGAACGCAATGGTCGCGAGCAACGATCTGCTTATTCCGATACAATCAGAATATTATGCACTCGAGGGAATCGCGCAGCTACTTAAAACAATTCAGCTCATCAAGAGAAAACTAAATCCCGATCTTTCCATTTTTGGAATTGTTATTACTATGTATGATAGAAGAACGATCTTATCTGAGCAGGTTGCAAAAGAAGTTCGAAGGTATTTTAAGAATATTGTTTTCGATACAATAATTGACCGAAATGTGAAATTGAGTGAAGCGCCGAGTTATGGCAAGCCGATCTTGACCTATGATATAAGCTCGCGAGGAGCACAGAATTATTTACATCTTGCACTGGAAGTATTAAAAAAAGATGGAAAGGAAATTGCATGAGTAGACTTGGAAAAGGTTTGGAAGCGCTTGTTCAAATTGATGAAGATGATAAGACAGGCGTAAAGCTGATCGCAATTGAAAATATCTCTTTCAATCCCTTTCAGCCGAGAAAATCCATCAATAAAAAACAGCTGCAAGAACTGGCAGATTCTATTTCTGAAAACGGTATAATTCAGCCGGTTGTTGTTCGAAAAGCAGAAAAAGATAAATATGAACTGATTGCCGGTCAGCGAAGGATTACAGCTGCACTGATAGCCGGATTCACAAAAGTGCCTGCAATAGTCCGAACAGCAAAAGATCAGGAAATGCTCTCACTCGCACTTGTGGAAAATATACAGAGAGAGAATCTCAATGCCGTTGATGAAGCAATGGCATATCAGAGGTTTGTGGATGAGTTCAAATACACCCATGAAAAAATTTCTGGTATTGTCGGCAAAAGTCGTGTAACGATAACCAATGCATTAAGAATTCTGAAATTATCAAATTCCATTATCGAAATGATAAAAGAGGATATTCTATCTGCAGGACATGCACGTGCAATACTGCAGGTCGATCCAGCTCTTCAAATAGATTTTGCAAAATACATTGTGAAACACGAAATTTCCGTACACAATGCAGAAGAATTATCAAAGCGGTTTGAGAATCTGAAGAAGGAGAAAAAACCGGCAAGAAGGGATATTCATTTAGTAGCTCTTGAACATGATCTTGAAAAGAGGTTTGGAACAAGGGTGAAAATAAAGGGCTATAAAAAGGGTAAATTTGAAATATATTACCATTCTGAGGATGAATTTGAAAAGATCCTCAATATGATCCTTAATACAAAATGAAACATAGAAGAGTAGTCGTTTTTCTTTCTGTCATTATTATCGTTGTTGTTGCATTATATGTTGTTGTGTCACTGTATCTAATAAAAGATATTTCTTCAAAGAATGATATTTTGAAACAGGAAAAGCAGGGCTTGGACCTCAAAGTCAAGCAGCTCGAAGATGTTATTGCTTCAATGCCTTTAGAAACAAAAAGTTTTGTGATTCCATCAAAACATGTAGAAAATATTCATGTACGAGAGAAGGAACTCGAAGATGCAACAGAAGACTTTGTCAATTATCAGCAATATATCCCGAATTTCTGCCCACTTGCAGATTTCATACTAACAAAACCGTACCTGCCAAAGAAAAATCACTATGGTATTGACCTTGCAGGTAAAATTGGTGAGCCGGTTTATGCTGCGGCATCTGGAGTGGTTGAAACAATTGTTCTTAATGATGATATTTATGGGAAGATTTTGGTGTTGGATCACCTGAATGGTTATAAAACAAGCTATGGACATAATTCCTACATAAACGTGAAGGTTGGAAGCTTTGTGCGCAAGGGAGAGCAGATAGCAGAGGTAGGGAACACAGGCATAAGTTCTGCTCCGCATCTGCACTTTGAAATTTTATATCATAATAAAAATATCGATCCGGAATTAAAAATAAAATGAGACGGAGGTTTTGGTGAAAAACGGAGAAAATAACCTTGATACTATTATTGGAGAACATACGAAGTTAAATGGAGAAATTCATTCTGAAGGTGGCGTTCGTATTGATGGCGAAGTAGATGGAAAGATAATCTGCGATGGCTTTTTACTTATAGGAGAAAAGGCAAACGTAAAAGCAGACATTCAATCCAATGAAGCGGTAATTTCAGGTAAGGTTGAGGGGAATATCACGATAGAAAAAAAATTAGAACTAAAAAGTTCAGCGCTAATTAATGGTGACATTATTGCCAAGATCCTTTCTATGGAATCGGGCACACAGATTAGCGGGAATTGTAGTGTCAAACAGGTCGAAACTGCCAAAAGCACCAAAAAAGCTAAAGAAAAATAAACTCTATGTCGTTGAAGAATAAGGGATATTATAAAGAGGTTTTTGAGGGGCTCGGGCTTGTTGCACAGCTAGGTCTTACAATGGTTATTAATATTTTAATATTTTTTTTCATAGGATTGTTCATTGAAAAAAAATGGCATCTCAAAGGAATTCCAATAGTAATTGGAGTCTTTTGCGGAGTTGTTTCAGGCGCTTTTTCATGTTATAAGCTCATAAAAAAGAATGAAAATTCTGACAAATAGTTTTCGTAAGTACGTGTACCATATTTTGGGGATAATTTTCTTGACAGAGATTCCGGCTCTTTTGCTTATCACACAAAACTTGAAGCTTTGGTTGGGCTATTTTCTTGGCTCAATTCTTTCAAGTTTGAATTTTTATTTTCAGGCAAAGGGTGCAGAAAATCGAGTGGGTCTCAGCCCCTCAGGTGCAAAATTAAGCGTTTTCAAGAATTTCTATATCCGCTATTTGATATTGGTTTTATTTGTAGTAGTTTTTGTGAAATTTTTAGAAGTGAATATCTTTTCTCTTCTTGCGGGTTTGCTGATCGCTCCAGCTATCGTTCTCATCGATGGTATTCTTACTGGAAAAAATAATCAGGATCTGAATAAGTTATAAGTTTATATGAAGAAAAAGTCCAAGAAAGCGCTGATAATTGTTCTCATAATAATCATTATTGAGGGGATTCTTTCTGTCGGACTCAATCATGAACTGCAAATAGGATTTGATGATGGCAGATTCGTTATCAGAAATATTGAGAGTGAAAAATCCATTCAGGATCAGATTAATAATGAATTCCAGAACTATCATATAGTTAAACTTTTCGGAAAATTTACTATCAATTGGAGCGTTCTGCGCGTTATTCTTTTCGTTGATCTTATTATGATATTATTTGCGGCGCTTGTCAGACGAAAAATGCATCTTATACCTGGAAAATTACAAATTGTTGCAGAGATGATATACTCTTTCTTCTCCAGTCTTGTAATCGAAACGGTCGGCGAGAAAAAGAAATATTTCACCCCATATATTTTTACAATTTTCGTTTTTATTTGGCTGTGTAATATAGTAGGTATGATTCCCATTCCGGGAAATCTTGAACCAACCAGAAATTTGAATGTTCCGCTTGGACTTGGATTAATGGCGCTTATTGTTGTGCATTATTCAGCCATTAAAGAAAAGGGTATTTGTCTATATCTCAAGGAGTTTGCAGCACCGATCGCTTTTATGTTGCCCATAAATATTGTTGGAGAGTTCGCAAAAGGAATTTCACTCTCCTTCCGTCTTTTCGGAAATATTCTCGGCGGAGCGATCATCATCCTTGTTGTGTCTAATCTCACACGTTTTATTCTTATACCGATCGGTCTTAATCTATTTTTTGGTCTGTTCATCGGAACAGTGCAGGCGTTTGTGTTCACCATGCTTGTGCTGTCATATACCGCAGTGGCAATAAAATAATATGTTTGATACTTTTAGCTTAGTACACGTAGCAGCTTATCTCGGCGCAGGTCTCGCAGTCGGCATTTCGTCGATCGGGGCAGGAGTTGGTGAAGGGTTTATTGCTGCAAATACTTCCCAAGCATTAATGCAACAACCAAAAGCAAGCGAAAGTTTATTGAAAACTATGCTTATTGGGCAAGCACTTACCGAAACTGGTGCTATTTTTTCTCTTGTTGTTGCAATGCTACTTTTATTTGGTGGTATAACTAATTCCGATGGTGGATGGCAGATGGTTGCATCACTCTTTGGTGCCGGACTAGTAGTAGGACTAGGAAGTCTTGGACCGGCTTTAGGAAATGGCTACACGGGTGGACAAACTTGTAAAGGAATAGGCAGACAACCCAGAGAAGCCAATTTGCTTACTGCAAATATGTTAATAGGCCAGGCATTATCTCAAACATCCGCAATTTTTGCGTTGGTAATTTCTATGATATTATTATATTCTACACCTACTGGGAATAGTATAGTAAAATCCTTTGCATTGGTAGGCGCTGCGTTATCTATGGGCTTTGGGACATTTGGTCCTGGACTTGGGATCGGTATGGTTGCTGCTAAAGCAGTTGAAGCAATAAGTAAATTTCCTAAACAATCTCCATTATTAACAAGAACAATGTTTGTGGGTGCTGCTGTGGCAGAATCAACATCAATATATTCATTAGTTATAGCATTTTTATTAATTTTTGTGGCATAATAATATTTAAATAGGAGGAAAAATGTCAGAAATCGTTAGAGCAGCTGCTCTTTTAGGAGCAGGTCTTTGTATGGGTATGGGTGCTTTAGGACCTGGTTTGGGAGAAGGATTTACTGCAGGAAAGGCATGCGAAGGCATCGCGCGTTCTCCAGAAAATGCGGGACTTATCACACGAACTATGTTAGTGGGACAAGCAGTGTCCGAATCAACAGGTATTTATTCACTGGTCATTTCCCTGTTACTTATTTTCGCAGTGTAAGCACTCCCGAAATATCGGGAAGGAGTCTTAAGTATGGTTAGTATTGATTATACGATTATTCTGGTAATCGTGAATTTCATTATTTTGCTGATTATCCTAAAAAAGCTCTTATATAAGCCGCTCATGGATTTTATTCAAAAAAGAGAATCTCAGATACGTAATGATCTCAAGAGCGCAAAAAAGCATAAAGACAAATCTGAAAAAATTCTTGAAGAGCAAAAAAAATTACTCAGAAAAGCAAAAGAGGAAGCCAGAGATATACGTGATGAAGCAACAAAGAGTGCGAAAATACAGAGTGAGCAAATTCTTCATGATTCTGAAAAACAGCGGGATATAATAATTCAAGAAGCTCAGGAAGTGATCGATGTCGAAGTGAATAAAGCAAAAGAAAGCATTCAATCACAGATAGGAGATTTTGTCGTCGAACTGACCGATAAGATAATCGGCAAGAAGCTCACTGAAGATGAAGATATAAAGCTCATTAACGAAATGATCAAAGAAGAAAGCTGCAAAAAGGAGTCGTCTGTTGATTAAGAATATCATTGCAAGACGGTACTCATCAGCGATTCTTGAGCTTATTAAGAAGGATGATATAACACATTTTGAGAATGAGATCGTTGCCTTGCAAACCATTCTGAGAGATGAACCGGAGATTGAAGAATTTTTGGTTTCACCAATTGTAGAGGGTGAGCATAAAACGGAGATTATTGCTCTTATTGCTGAAGAGCTCGAAGCTTCTGATATACTGTATAATTTTCTGAATGTACTTGTCGAGAAGGAAAGAATTTTCTTTATATCAGACATTCTAAAGGAAATAATCAGACAGATACATCAGAAGCTTGGCATCTTCGATTTTGAACTTGTAACTTCCCATGAGGTTGATGAAAAAACTCTTGAAAACATTAAAAATTTTATTTCAAAATATGTTGATGGGAAAGTACTTTTTCAGCATAAGATCGATCCGCACATCAGGGGTGGCTTTTTCGCCTACAATGATAACTTGGCGATCAATGCATCGGTCAGAAACAATCTGGAAGCGATGAGAAGGAAGTTTTAATATATGAAGCAGATCATTTTAGGAGTATTATGAAAATACAACCCGATGAAATCAGTAGAATAATCAAAGAAAAAATTGAAAAGTATAACTATAAAGTTGATATTGATGAAGTCGGCAGAGTTATCGAGGTCGGTGACGGCATTGCACGTGTGTATGGTTTGCAGGATATCATGGCATCGGAACTCGTCCTTTTCAATGATACAATATACGGTATGGCACTGAATCTGGAAGAGGATAACGTCGGATGCATCATTCTTGGAGAGAGCGATAAGATCAAAGAAGGTGATATTGTCAAACGGACTAAGAAGATCGTGCAGGTTCCTGTTGGTGAAGCGATGCTTGGACGAGTGGTCAATCCGCTTGGCGTGCCGCTTGATGGAAAAGAGCCGATCAAAACAAAGCTGAGCATGCCTGTTGAAAGAAAAGCGCTCGGTGTGGTTGCCCGTCAACCGGTGAAAGAACCGTTGCAGTCCGGGCTGAAAGCGATCGATTCAATGATCCCAATTGGGCGCGGGCAGCGCGAACTAATTATTGGTGACAGACAAACAGGAAAGACAGCCCTTGCAGTTGATACGATAATAAATCAAAAAGATACCAATGTCTATTGTATCTATGTAGCAATTGGTCAGAAGAGATCATCGGTTGCCCAGGTCGTTAAGGCATTGAAAGAGCACGGTGCGCTGGACTATACTATTATTGTTTCTGCAACTGCATCTGACCCTGCTGCGATCCAATATATTGCTCCTTACTCCGGTGTAACTTTAGGCGAATATTTCCGCGATAGAGGGAAACACGTTCTTGTCGTTTATGATGACCTTTCCAAACATGCTGTTGCCTATCGCCAGATTTCACTCCTACTTCGCAGACCTCCCGGACGTGAAGCATATCCGGGAGATGTATTCTATCTACATTCACGACTTTTGGAGAGAGCATCTAAACTTGAAGAGGTTTATATTATTATACCTAAAAATGAAAAGAGTGCAAAAGAAGGCGTGAACAAAAAGGAATATCGGCTGCATATCAAATCGAGTGCAGAAGAGCTAAAAAAAGATCTCAAAGAATTGGGTGAAGATAAGTATAAGCTGTATAAGCTGCCGGAAACAGGTGGTTCACTCACTGCGTTACCAATAATTGAAACCCAGGCAAGCGATATTTCTGCCTACATTCCTACAAATGTGATTTCAATTACGGATGGTCAGATATATCTTGAATCAAAGCTGTTTTACTCTGGGGTGCGTCCTGCGATCAATGCAGGTCTTTCGGTTTCCAGGGTTGGAGGTAATGCACAGATAAAAGCAATGAAGCAGGTTGCAGGGAGACTTCGTATCGAACTTGCACAATTCAGAGAACTGGAAGCTTTCGCAAAATTTGGAGCAGAACTTGATAAAGATACCCAAGATCAACTCAATCGCGGGTATCGATATGTTGAGATCCTAAAACAGGGACAGTACAAACCAATTCCTGTAGCCAAGCAGATCGCAATTATTTTCATGGGCTATGAAGGATACCTCGATAATCTACCGGTTGATATTATCCAGGATGTGCAAACAGAGCTTTTCGAACTGATGGATAAAGAATACCAAAAGCTACAGGAAGAACTGGTCAAACCCAAAGGTGTGACCGAAGAAGTCGAGAAAAAGCTTCACGAATTATCAAAGAAAGTAAAAGAAATTTTCGAGCACCAGCTTATTGTCGAAGAAATAATTGAAGAAGATGAGGTTCTTTCAGCGGGAGTTGAAAGTAAGTAATGGCGAGTCTCAAAGAGCTTAAAGAAAGAATAGGATCGGTCATCAGCACGCGTCAGGTTACGAGTGCCATGAAAATGGTATCTGCAGCGAAATTGCGAAAGGCGCAGCAGCTCATTTTGAGAGCTCGTCCCTATTCTGATGATTTGAATCTTTTTTTGAATTCACTTGCTTCACGAAACCGAAGACAGCTTCACCCCCTTCTTCATGAGATAGATGATGATGAAGTGAAAAATGTCGGATTGATCGTTGTCACAGCCGATAAAGGACTCTGTGGCGCATTCAATATGAATATCATAAAGAGAGCAGAAGACTACCTTCAACATCATAAAGATAAAAATATCGATCTGATATGCGTGGGCAAAAAAGGATTTGATTATTTTAGAAGATTAAATATGAAAATAGAAGCTTTCTATGTTGAGCTTTTCAATAAACTAGAATTCGAGCATAGCATAAATATCATGCACCTTGTGACGGATAAATTCGTTTCAAAAAAATATGATAAAGTGCTCATTGTATATAATGAATTCAAATCTGCAATTCAGCAAAATATCGTGCTCAAACAGCTACTTCCTATTATAGGATTGAAAGAAGACACTAAAGATAAACTGGTGGCATATTTGTTTGAGCCCTCTGCAGAAGAAGTGCTGGACGAACTCATTAAGGAGCATCTTGACGTTCAGATCTGGCGTGTGCTTTTGGAATCTTCCTCAGCAGAGCAGGGAGCACGAATGGTTGCCATGGATGCGGCTACTGACAATGCAGATGAAATGATTAATGATTTGACGCTTGAATATCATCATTTGCGTCAAAGTAAAATAACTACAGAAATTATAGAGGTATGTTCCGGTGCAGAAGGATTACAGTAAAACAGGCACAGGAGGAGTTTTGAAAAAAGGCAAAATCGTTCAGATCATTGGTCCGGTAGTTGATGTACAATTTTCAGAAGAAGATCTACCTGAAATTTATACAGCGCTTCATGTGAAGAAAAAGGGCAGAAACGTGCTTGTCCTCGAAGTGCAGCAACATCTTGGAGAAAACAGAGTTCGTGCGATTGCGATGGATTCAACTGATGGGCTTCAGAGAGGTAATGAGGTTATAAATACTGGAGAACCGATCACTGTTCCTGTTGGAGAAGAAATTCTTGGACGGCTGATAAACGTTATTGGCGATCCAATTGATAATATTGGTGAGGTAAAAACAAAAAAACGTTATCCAATCCATAGAGAAGCTCCAGCATATACACAGCTCGATATAAAAGATGAAATTCTGGAAACCGGCATCAAGGTCATCGACCTGCTATGTCCCTATTCCAAAGGTGGGAAAACAGGGCTTTTTGGCGGCGCAGGTGTAGGTAAAACTGTTATCATTATGGAGTTGATCAGAAACATTGCAACAGAGCATGGCGGATATTCTGTGTTTGCAGGTGTTGGAGAACGAACACGAGAAGGGAACGATCTCTGGCTTGAAATGAAAGAATCAGGTGTTATAGATAAAACTGCTATGGTTTTCGGGCAGATGAACGAACCTCCCGGAGCGCGTCTTCGAGTGGGACTTGCCGGACTTGCAGTTGCAGAATACTTCCGTGATGAAGCTCATCAAGATGTGCTTTTATTCATCGATAATATATTTAGATTCACGCAGGCAGGTTCTGAAGTATCCGCACTTCTTGGCAGAATGCCTTCCGCAGTGGGTTACCAGCCGACGCTGGCAACGGAAATGGGTGAATTGCAAGAGAGAATTACCTCAACAAAAGATGGTTCGATCACCTCAGTTCAGGCAATTTTTGTGCCTGCAGACGACCTGACAGACCCAGCTCCTGCAACAGTTTTCGCACACCTCGATGCGACTACAGTGCTTTCCCGAAAGATCGTTGAGCTTGGTATTTATCCGGCAGTCGATCCTCTGGATTCAAACTCACGAATTCTTGACCCTCGTATTGTGGGAACGGAGCACTATTCTACAGCAAGAGAAGTTCAGCAAGTACTTCAAAAGTATAGAGAACTTCAAGATATTATTGCTATTCTTGGTATGGAAGAGCTTTCTGAAGAAGACAAACAGACTGTAAATCGAGCTCGAAGAATTCAGAGATTCCTTTCCCAACCATTCCACGTTGCAGAAGAATTCACAAACTACAAAGGGCAGTATGTAAAACTTGAGGATACGATCGCAGGTTTCAAAAAGATCCTTGCGGGCGATTGTGATCATATTCCAGAGCGAGCATTCCTTATGGCAGGTACAATTAAAGAAGTTGAAGAGCGCTTCCAAAATATGAAATCTCATAAAACAAAAGACATAGTTGAAGAAGAACTTACGGAAAAGAAAGAATCCAGAAAAGAAAAATCTGAACCTGAAAAAGTAGAGACCAAGAAGAAGAAATAAAAAATAATGGCTAATAATTCACAATTGCTCCATCTGAAGATCGTCACGCCTAAGGGCATTTTCATTGAGGATGATGTAAGCGAGCTTGTTGCTCCCGGAAAAGATGGTGATTTCGGCGTATTGATCGGGCACACTCCATTTATATCATCAGTAAGACCAGGCATTTTGAAAATTTACAAAAATGGAAAACCGGATCTTTATTCATTAATGAATGGATTTGTGATGGTTGATGTCGATAAGGTAAGGATTTTTACTGAAATAATCGAGCGTCCTGAAGATATTGATCAAAACAGAGCTGAGCGCGCAAAGGAACGGGCAGAGAAACGTTTGCAGGAGAAAAAAGAGGATACCGATCTTCGACGTGCAGAAGCAGCGTTGAAAAGATCAATTGCACGTATTCAGCTTAGCGAAGAAGGATTTCATTAATTGATTTCGTTGACGCAGAAATTTTGAATAGCTATATGTGAGTATAGCTATTTTTTTGTGCAGGTGATAAATTTGAAAAAACAAAAACCGATATTCATAATCTTATTACTTTTTCTCTCGATGCTATTTTATAATACATTGTTTGCAGAAGGAGAAGATACGTCATACATTGAACACAGAGTCCGATCAGGTGAGAATCTGTACAAGATCGCCAGACAATATTTGGATAAATCCTCCACTCTCTTTCTTAATAAATTTGTAGAGCAGATAAAGAGAGCAAACGGTATTTCTGATTCCAATATTATCTATGTTAATCAGGTTTTACTCATTCCAACCTCAAGTTCTAAACTTATTAGAAATGAAGTAATTCATCATGATTCTCTGTGCGGAATTTATCTGAACACATATTCCCTGAATGAAAATAATTTACAACGGATCATTAATAAATTTGATACACTTGGAGGCAATGCGCTGGTGGTTGATTTTTCAAATGTGACAGGCACGCTTTTTTATTCATCCCAAAATAAAATAGCACGCGAGAGTGGTTTGATAACTCCCATTATCAGCCATCCTCACAAGCTTGCAAATCTCCTTCATAAACACGATATTGAACTTATAGCGCGGGTCACGATGTTCAAAGATACGACACTTGCACACAACTATCCTGAATGGCGACCTGTTATTATATCTGATTCAACAGACACCCTTTCATCTATAAAAAAGTATGAAGAGCACTGGTTGAACCCCAATAATCACGAAGTCCAGCAATACAAAATCGATATTATCAAAGAGATAATTTCGCTCGGCGTGGACGAGATACAGCTTGATTATGTACGCTTCCCGACTGAGCGACATCTGCTCGATGCGGATTATGGTATTCCTGATTCGTTGACAAAGCAGGATGTAATCACTAATTTTATTTCAAAAGTTTATGAGATCACCCGGCAGGAAGGAGTTAAGCTCTCCGCTGATATCTTTGGAATAGTAGCGCTCCAGCATCCTGAAGATGTGCAGAATACGGGACAGGATATTAGAATGATAATGCCCTATTTGGATAGAATTCATCCCATGATCTATCCGTCACATTTTTATGGTGAATTCTGGGGAAAAGCAAATCCGGGGAAAGAGCCCTATTATTTCATTTATAGAATGTGTAGTGTGCTAAAAGATGAAATCGAGGACGATAGCAAGATCATTCCCTATCTTGAATCCTTTTCATTGTATCATGATTCAGTTGATCCTTTTACTATTTCTGCGCAGATGCAGGCAGTCAAAGACGCAAGGCTGAAGGCAGGATTCCTTTTCTGGAATGCCGGTGCAAATTATGATGCGACCTGGAAAGCGCTTGAGGATTTTAACCAATAATCACCATTTTAGTTTAACTCGTTCCCAAAGCCCACTTTGGGAACGCTATTTTCAACCTTCCGTTACCAAGCAGGGGCTTGATAACGAGATTAAACGGGGAATTTCAAAAACAATACCGCTATTAATTTCTTGACGCTTAATAAATATATTTTACAAATCCATTTAATGAAAATGAGATACATTAAGCTTACTGTAATACTTCAGTGCGCAATCAGCATATTTGTACTCACCCACTGCGCATCAAGAACGAGTTTGATGCTCGGTGTAACAAGTGGAAAATACGTTGAATTTTTTTCTTTCTGAGAATACAAAACAGTATTCTGTGCATCCGATCGAGTGGAAAGATGATGGAATTAAATTAAGCATAGATTTCATCGTACGAACCAGCAGGGAAGCACAACCAAATGATCCAGTAAGTTTCATTTATACTCTAGAAAAGAATGAACCCTTTAATGAAGAACTGGTGCTTTATTTCGTGCTTAATGACACTACTGCGGTTGCACCATCTCTGGTAGAATCTCTGGTTTCTGAGGACAATAACAGCTCTGTGAGATATACAAGCCAGATCGAATATGGTGATTTCATTAAAATAATATCTGCAAAAAGGGTCGCTATTATTCTTCTCGATGGAATGAAGGATTGGCGCATTAAAATGCCGAAAAAATTTTATAAGGCAGCGGGTGAAGTAAAAAAATTATTGAATATTCAAAAGGGACAAAAATGAAAAGAGTTTTCAGTATTTTTATCGGTCTGATTTCCGGACTCATTGTCGGTATCATTATCAGCAAATTGTTTCTGGACCCGGACTGGCAGGATGCTTTTGCCAGCCCCGTAGTTATTGGGGCTTTGATCGGAACTGCGGCAGGATTTCAGACGAATAGAAAGAAAAAGAATTAGGGATCTCAGTTTGCGGAATTGAGATTTATTTTAATTATCGGATTTTCTTGACGCGCTACCTCCCTATTACGCAATAATTTACACGCTTTTAAAAATCACATAAGGACGCACATGGAAAAACTTTCTTATGAAGCACAATTGGCGAAGTTAACCCTCGTCGCTGATAAGAAATATTTACCACTTGCAATGGATTTCATTCAGGATATTGCGACCGTTGTTGGACTGCCAAAAGAAGATGCCCAAAAACTCGAACTTATCGTGGAAGAAGCGAGCTTGAACGTCATCGAACATGCTTTTGATGAAGATGAAAAAGGGAATTTCGAGATCATTATAATCCGCAAGCCGGGGCAGCTTGTAATTTCCATAAAAGATAAAGGACTGCCCTTCGATTTTCAAAAGATCAAGCCCGGAGACAATTCAGGGCTGGGTATGGTCCTGATGAAAGCATTTGCTGACGAAATTCATTTTGTCAATCTCGGTCGTGACGGCAAAGAAGTAGTATTCGTGAAAAATCTTCCTTATAAAAATATTACCGAATTCGAAGAAGCACAGGAAGAGAAAAAGGATGCCTCGTCAGAAAAAAAAGATATCGAGCTCACATACCGTTTGATGACAGAACAAGATGCTGTACCAATGGCTCGATGTATGTATCGGTCATACGGATATTCTTATGGTAATGATTTTGTTTATTATCCGGGGAAAGTAAAGGAGCTCATCAAAAGTAAATTACTTCATTCCTGCGTAGTTTTAAATCCCGAGGGAGAGTTGGTTGGTCATCTTGCAATGATGCTGGATTCCCCAAAAGCAAAGATCGGTGAAACAGGAATGGCTGTGGTCGATCCTCGTTATAGAGGACATGGGATATTCAAAAAAACAAAACTCTACCTTATTGATTATGCAAAGAAAAGAAATATGGCGGGCATTTACAGTGAAGCAGTTGCAGTTCATCCCTATACACAAAAAGGGAATATCTCACTTGGCGCTCATGAAACAGGTTTTCTGATCGGGTTCACTCCATCGACTATGTTTTTCAAAAAAATCGAAAAGCAGCAAAGAACCAAACGCCAGACAACAGTTCTCTTCTATCTCAAGCTGAAAGACGAAGAGCAGAAAAAAGTGTATCCGCCCTTTCATCATAAAGCAATGATAAAAAAGATATATGAAATGAGCGGATTGAATAGGAAGATAGAAAAAGCAACAGAGAAGAATATTTCACAGAATATTGATGAAAAATCACAGGTTGATGTAAAAGTACAAACTGAACCGGGCAGAGCATTTATGAGAGTTTCGCAATTCGGTAAAGATGTTGTGGAACTCATCGGATTTCGGCTACGCGAACTATGCTTACAAAAGATCGATTGCATCTACGTTGATCTTCCTCTCAACCACCCGATGGGGCAGCGTATTTGTGCACCTCTGGAAATGAAAGGTTTTTTCTTTGCTGGCATTATTCCTGAAATGTTTGAAGGAGATGTTCTCAGATTACAATATCTCAATAATGTTGACATAGATTTCGAGAAAGTGACTGTGGTTTCGGATTTTGGAAAAGAGCTTTTTGAATACGTGGTCAAAGCTCACGAGAGGGAATTGTCCGTATAATTTTTTAGCAGAAAAGTAAGAAGGAGTAGCCATGTTAAAAGAAAACCTTATTGATTATATTGAGAAGGGGATCAAAGAGAATTGGGATCTAAAGGCATTTACAAATTACGGGGGGAGCACACTCACCTACGGGCAAACCGCAAGCGAGGTACTGAAGCTTCATCATATATTCAAGGCACTTGACCTGAAAAAAGGAACTAAGATCGCAGTGCTGGGAAAAAACTCAACGAACTGGGCAATTACGTATCTTGCTGCGGTCACATACGGTGCAGTTATTGTGCCGATCCTTCCGGATTTTAAAGCTGATGATATTCACCATATTCTGAATCATTCGGATTCGGAAATGCTGTTTGTAGGAGATGGGCTTTATGAAGATATTGATGAAAATAAAATCCCGAACATCAATGTCATTTTTGCACTGGAAGATTTTTCAATACTTTACAAAAAGCACAAATCTCTCAAAGAAAATATCACAAAAGCAGTGATTCAATGGGATACGGAATTTGCACAAAATCTTACTCCAAGCTCTTTAAAATTCGAAAAAATTGCAAATGACAAACTGGCAGCCATTGTATATACTTCAGGCACGACAGGTTTTTCAAAGGGTGTGATGCTTTCTCACAACAGCTTGATCGGGAATATGGTTTATGCCCATGAGCATATGCCGCTCAAAGCCGGAGAACGCATTCTATCCTTCCTGCCGCTCGCCCACGCATACGGTTGTGCTTTCGAATTTCTATTCCCTTTTACACTTGGTTGTCATATTACATTTCTTACAAAACTACCTTCCCCAAAGATCATCCTGAAAGCATTTTCAGATGTGAAACCTCACCTCATTCTCTCGGTACCGCTTATTATTGAAAAAATATACCGTAAGCAAGTCAAACCGGTACTGGATAAAGGAAGCATGAAAGTGCTGTTGGCACTACCCGGATTGAAATCCGTGATCAAAAACAAGATCAAAAAAAAACTAGTTACTGCATTTGGTGATAATTTCTACGAAATCGTAGTCGGCGGTGCAGCATTGAATGAAGAAGCCGAAGCTTTTTTCCAAAACATCAAATTTCCTATTACTATTGGTTACGGTATGACTGAGTGCGGACCGCTCATTAGCTATTCAGACTGGAAAATCCACAAACCTGCTTCATGCGGACAGACAATAAATTTCCTGGAAGCCAAAATTGATTCTGAAGATACCAAAAATATTGTAGGAGAAATTCTTGTTCGAGGTGAGGTCGTAATGGATGGCTATTACAAAAACGCAGAAGCGACCTCTGCAGCTATTGACGAAGAAGGATGGTTACATACTGGAGATCTCGGTTTAATAGACGAAGACAATTTCATCTTTATTAAAGGTCGTGCAAAAAGTATGATGCTCAGTTCAGCAGGACAGAATATATATCCCGAAGAACTGGAAGCAAAAATCAATAATCTACCTTATGTTCAGGAATCTCTTGTTATTGAGAAAAACGGAAAACTTGTAGCACTCGTGTATGCAGACTTTGAAAAGATAGATTCAGAGCACACTTCTGAAACGCAGATCGAAGACATAATGGAGCAGAACAGAAAAGACATCAACCAGATATTTCCTGCCTACAGCTTCATCTCTAAATTTGAACTTTATCCTGAAGAGTTCGAAAAAACTCCAACAAAAAAGATTAAACGCTTTATTTATAATATTCAATAAATTCGAGGTGCTATAGTCTAAAAGTTTATGGGTCATACTTTTCTGCTTAAAATTCTGCTGAGTTTTATTATCGGAGGGATCTGGATTACCTTTGCAACGATCATTGCAGAGAGGTTTGGTTCCAAACTTGGTGGAGTACTTGCGGGACTTCCAAGCACCGTCATCATCTCCCTTTTCTTTATCGGCTGGACACAGTCTCCGATAATTGCATCCAAGGCAACAACTGTCGTGCCAATTATTATGGGAATCGATGCACTTTTTGTGGTTGTGTATGCACTTCTTAGAAATAGACATTTTTATGTTGCGCTCGGCGGTGCGCTTCTTTTCTGGGCGGTTGCGTCATTAATTCTTGCATTAGTAAGATTCAATAATTTCTTGATTTCATTGATTGGTTTCGTTGTGCTTGTAGCACTTTCATTTTACATATTAGAAAAACGAAACACCTTTCCTTCTGAATCGAAAAAACATACGAAATATACTGCGCCGATCTTACTCATAAGAGGAATTTTGAGTGGCTCTATCATTGTTTTTGCAGTACTTATGGCAAAGATAGCCGGACCTCTTGTGGGCGGCATGTTCTCGGCTTTTCCCGCTGTGATGTTATCTACAATGATAATTACATATTTTTCTCATGGAACCAATTTTTCTATCGCAGTCCTCAAAATAATAACCGTAAGCTGTCCGGTGAATGTGCTATCTTATGCAGTTGCAGTGCGATATCTTTATGGGAGTGTGGGGTTGCTCTGGGGGACATTGATCTCATTTATTGTTTCTTTGATAAGTTCGTTTTTTATTTATCAGTTCGTTAAAAGAAAAATGATATAATATGTAAGGAGGACAATGGAAAAGAAAAATACAAGTCAGGGTGGTGGATATCTGGGATTTTGGGCAATTGTCGCGATAGGTGTTGGGGGAATGGTCGGAGGTGGAATTTTTGCCGTGCTTGGACTTGCAGTGGAGCTCGCGCATGGCGGAACCCCTGTTGCGTTTGGTCTTGCTGGGATCGTTGCACTCTTGACGACCTATTCCTACTCAAAACTATCTGTCACATATCCCAGCGAAGGCGGCACGGTTGAATTTATAAATCAGGCATTCAAACCCGGTTTTTTTACAGGCGGAATGAACGTACTTCTCTGGCTTAGTTATGTGGTAATGCTGTCACTTTATTCATTTGCGTTTGGCAGCTATGGAAGCACTTTCTTCCCTGAAGCAATTCAGCCCGTGATGAAGCATGTATGCATCAGTGGTGTGATCATTCTTTTTACGTTTCTGAACGTGATCGGTTCACAGGCAGTGGGTAGAGCCGAGAAATGGATCGTGGGTATAAAGATCATTATTCTGTTGTTCTTTTCAGCCGCGGGTATCTGGACGATCAAAGTTGCGAATTTCATGCCTGCAAGCTGGGTGAGTCCTATTCCACTTATTGCAGGTGGCATGATCATTTTTGTTGCGTATGAAGGATTCGAGCTTATTGCCAATACTGCGAACCAGGTTCAGCACAGAAAGAAAACAATACCAAGAGCATATTTCACCGCAGTCATTTTTGTGCTCATACTCTATATTGTCATCGCAATGATCACCGTTGGGAATATTTCCAATCTTGCTGAAGTTGCCAAATATAGAGACTATATTCTTGCGGAAGTTGCAAAACCATTTCTCGGACAGTTTGGATTTGTACTCATCACAATTGCTGCGCTTCTTGCCACGGCTTCTGCAGTGAATGCAACGTTGTATGGCGCATCGCGCGTGAGCTATATCATCGCAAAAGATGATGAACTGCCGAAAGTGCTCGAAAAACAGGTATGGCATAAACAGAATATTGAAGGGCTTTTCATTACGACAGCAATAACCTTACTCGTGGCGAATTTCTTTAATCTTTCGAGTATTTCCACAATGGGCAGCGCAGGATTTCTTCTGATCTTCGCTTTTGTGAACATCTCGAATGTCATGCTTGCAAAGAGTACTCAGAGTAAGAAATTTATCTCTATGATTGGAGCGATAGTATGTTTTATCGCACTTTTCGCGCTGGTGTGGCAGACGGCAAAAACGAATCCGAAGAATATCTGGGTGCTTGTCATTATGCTCGGGTTGTCATTTATAATTGAAGGTATTTACAAAAGCATAACGGGAAAAGATTTCAAAAAAATACTAGATCCCAACTTAAAGGAGAATCAGGCAAAGAATATTGATTAAGAGTTAATAATCTAATACCTAAACAAATTGACAAAAAGGGTAGTGATTTAGAAATAAGAAAGTGAAGCGGGGTGGTTAATGGAATTACTGCTGAAATTGGGCGGAGATAGATGTATATTGATAAAGGATATTTGAGGAAAAATGAAAGAAAAAATTATGGTATTTTCTTTATCAAAAAAAATGAATTTATAAAATAGAATTAAGATTTACGCATGAAAAAACAAAAAAAACGACGTCAAAAAAAACGTAAAAAGAAAAAGATAAAAAATAAAAAAAAGCAAACGGAGAAAAAATTTATAAACAATTTTGATCTGAAACCTTGGGAAAGACCAAGGATGAAAATGTACCAAATGCCTGAGTTGATACCACCTGAGACATCTAAAGAAGAGAGATTACAAATTATTAAGAGCATCGGAGAAAAAGCTCAAAAAGATTTCGAGGAAAAATATCCATTGATAGAAGAATGGTTTAAAAAATACGATGCATTGTATTTACTGTCTTTTTGTTCGAGATATTTTACGGCTGTTCCAGAGGGTATAGATCTTGAGGTAACAGGTAAAATAATTTTTCATCATCATTACTTAGAAATAATGCAAGCGTTTGCTTTAAGACAAGAGAGAAGCTTCTCAACAAAACCTTTATTAGATGATGCTGAAAAAATAAAAAATGAGATGCAATCAATTGGTAATGCGATGAAATTCAGGTACTTGAACATACCTGAAAATTTAAAAATTGAAGAAGTATTTACGCATAAACTTAGAACAGAGATGATGTTACATACTGCTGCAATTAGAAATTGGGCATATCCTCATCAAATTTCAAAAGTTGTTAACGAAATAGCTTTCCTATTAAAAAATGACTTTGAAGAATTATATAAAATTAACCCAGTAAAATTATTTAAGACATTGTTCATAATTTCTGAAGAAAGAAATGAACTTCTGAATAATCATATAGACAGTATTAGAAGAGTCATCAACTTAACAAATTATAAAGAAATAATGCATACATACCATAAAGAATTTAAATTCAACGGAAAAATTACTGATGAACGGGTTGAAGAATCTTGGACACATGTAGGGAAAAATTTAGAAAAACTTAAAATAATGCTAATCTCCCATTCAGATTTATTACTTGAAAAAGTATATTCTTTCAGCATAAAACATTTTGAAAATTTATATGGAGAAAAAGCAAATAAAAAAGATATTGAAGCAATATTAGATAAATTATCATATAATTTCAAAGATTTAACTAAGAACAATCCAGAATACTTCATCTTAGATAATCCTGTACACTTGAGACCATTTATTAAGATTGAAAAAGGAACATACTATTCATCAATATATGGAATTATTCATCACTTACATTCAAGTAATAAGTGCAACACACATTATTTATTTGAATACTCATAAAATACTTCATATGGTGTTTTATATTTTAATAATTTTCTTGGTCTATCATTCAATTTATTTTCAACGATTTGTATT
>Ga0268281_1000521_pt1 | contig 28002 bp, 25 predicted proteins | sample saktaG_10_FD_190134 | JGI IMG/M metagenome (GOLD analysis project Ga0268281, IMG submission 190134) | Saline water microbial communities from Sakinaw Lake, British Columbia, Canada - sak_2011_5_24_50m | ecosystem: Environmental > Aquatic > Non-marine Saline and Alkaline > Saline ...
CAGGTCTCTGGAGCCGGGGTCCAGCAGGACATCCTCTACGCCTGCTTCTTTGAGCCTGCTGGTGAGATGTACAAGCGATTCCACGCCGGCTGCCTTAACGGCCACCGCCGCCGGCTTTTCCTTCACCGCGCTGATGACCTTCTCCAGGTTTTGCGCAGTTACCGGATAGAGCAGGGGTTTGCTCTCAGCGCATAAGCCGTGCGAGTATAGCAAGGTATCGGTATCTTCGGAAATCAACATCAGCGGAGAGACAGCGTCGGAGAGCGCCTTCTTAACCAGCGCTGCGTATTTAGCAGGGTCGCCTGACCTGTACTGCAGGGCCAGCAGGTCTGCGCTGAGCGTCTTGCCAACCCAACTGAACTGCAATTCCTTCAGCTTCCTGATCTTGTCCTCAACTTCCTTTTCCGGCTCATCGTCAGCCATCAGCACAGCTATACCCGGCTGATGCACAAATGTCTTCTCATGGCGGTAGAGGACAGTTTCATCGCCAATTACGAGAGCGCCTTCGCCCTTGCCGATGGTGACCAACCGTATGGGCGGCGCCAGCGAACTCTCGAGCTCGCTCCTGACGTCCGGCGCAAGATACGGGCATTTATCGATGCCGATTCCACCCGATGCCAGCTTCATAGCAAAGGCGAAGCAGGTGGGCAGGCCGCATTCCCTGCAGTTCTTCTTCCCGCCCTCCGGCAGACGCTTGACTATATCCGTTCCTTTTAGTGCCAACTCCGTCTCCTTGTTAAACGGGTAATTTTACTTCACCTTTTACCCAGGGGTGGCCTGCTCGATCGAGGAAGGCCACCAGCTCATCAGTATTAGCAACATCATTCTCTGTGGCTATCTTTGCTTTCAGGTCCACAGGGCAGACGTCCCCGTACATATTCAGTATCACACTAGGCATCCAGACGATGCGGTGCCAGCCTCCATCCGCTTTAAGAAAGCTCGGAGAGCGCAGGTACTCCAACGCAATGCCCAGAAAGCCTTCCACCTGTCTTCCACCGCTTGTATCACCTGCCATCTCGGTAAAGGGAACTCCCACAACCGTATCGCCCTCAAAATCGCGGTTAACGATACCAAAAGCATCCACCTCCGGTATATAGAAGCAGATTGCCTGGAAGCAGCCGCAGGACGTATGCGGGTATCCGAAGGCGCTGTGCAGAAAAACCTTTTCATAAGTACCCATTGATTTTTCCAGCGCCAGTTTGTCGGCGCCGCTGTACTCACCGCGTACCGGGTCGATGATATCGCCCTTGGGCACAGCCTGGATTGGCCCCTCGGGATCCATCTGATATGCGGCTTTGCCGTCAAACCAGTTGATGGCGCCGCAGTTGGCGATGCGCTCGGGTGTTATGCAGCAAATATGGGTAGGGGCGAAACTCTGGCAGAGGGCGCAACTGTAAAACTCCTCAACGTCGGCCTCTCGCAATCCCCTTATCTTCTCATCGCGCGCCCGGTACACCTCGACTGCCTTTGGCAATAACGCATCGATTCTGGCCGTGTCTGTGATAAATGTGACCTGTATCTTTTCGATGATATCTATCTCCGACGTGTAAAGGAATATCAATATTTCACCCAGCGTCTTCAGCGATTGAAGCCCCCCGTTAAAAGAAGTCTTCTTCAGGCGCATCCAGACATCCTGCCGCTGGTTCATATGGTAAAATCCGTCGATATAGTTCAGGTAAAGGTGCAGCCGCCGTTCCAGCACAGGTTCTATGTCCCGCTCCATGCGGCTCCCGGCCACGTCCACCAGCAGGGCGAGAGGATGGCTGCCGCCCTCGGCAATATCGGGAAGATCCGGCCCGATTATCTCCACCTTCTCGTGTACAACCTCATCCAGCTTTCTGATAGAAACCAGCTCAAACTTGGTTCTCACATTGGGCCCACCGAACTCTACCCGCATATTGGCCTTGCGAATAACCTCTCCCTCGTACTGGGGCCCGATATCAACCGGGAATATTCCATCAGCCATTGTGTTTCCGCCTTCTCCTCATAATCATTTCGGCCGCCTGACTGTATATTATATCCGCACAAAAGGGGCTTATCCTAATATGGGTTGCACGTATCAATGCACGACCTCATCAAGCGTGACCTGCGAGCAATAGGTGCCGCTCAGGGTGGGCAGCGACAGGACGGGCTTCTCCTGCCAGCCAACCTCACTCAGATGTGCCTGTACTTCCTTCTTGAAAAAAATGGGTATATCAGAGGCTTTCCTGACAAACAGGTTAACATCGCCCGGAAGCTTTCCGAAATACTGCTTGTGCAGTCCGATGTAGTGTGTGAGCTTGGTAGCCCTGCCCTGCGGGGTATCGTTCCTGCGCATGCATAATTTAGCCAGCGCAACCATAACGTCGCCTTTTTCTGATAGCAGGTTAAGCAGGTGCTCGGGAGAGGGCTCGCCCGTATCCACTACCTGCCCGGCGCGGCCGTCCATTACGCTCCAGTCGGTTTCGCCCGGTCGGCTCAGGTAAAGGCGGCCGTATTTAATGCAGCGCGGGCCTACGATAACCGGGATGCCCAGCCGGTTGCAACCCGTGGCCAGGGCCAGTTCTTCCTCGCCGCAGGCGCCCCAGGCCAGCCCGCAGGCGCCGACACGGTTAAGTATATAATCCGCCACTACTTCGTAATTAGCCCGCAGCGGGAGCGCCGCGAATATGCTGGCTATCTTAGCAGCAGCGCCGCTGATATGGGCGGCCGATATACTCGAGCCAATATTTATTACTCCGCCTGCATCAAAATCCGGCGGGTATTTCTCATAAATAGACTTGCCTTCCACATCCGTTTTGAGGGCGGCTGCGATAGCTGAGTCCCCGGCCAGCACGACTATATATTTACGCTTGGCAAACTCCTCGGCGATATCGGTGATATCGCCCGGCAGGCCGGGGTAGTTCGAGCCTCCTACGATGGCGATAACCCCGGGTATGGTGCCCAGCACCAGCGGCGCTCCGACCTTTCTTATCTCCTTGTCCATGATCGGTCCGCGGCCAACCCGCATCCTGCACGCTTCTCTACAGACATCTCCCTCTTTCGGCAATACCTTGTTGCGGGACGCCGTGAGCTTGAGCGCTGCTTCTACGGCCACGGCAGCGGCCTTGGTGGGGCCGGGCAGCAGTACCCCCCTGCCACACTGCAGTTCAATCAGTATATCCCCGGTATTGACTTCAGACAGGTCTTCCAGGCCATAAGCCGCACCCGCATCGGTAGCGATGAAAGCCGCACCCGCAGACAGCGTCTCGGCTGCTATATCTACCAACAAGTTACCCCCGCCACACATCACCACGTCCGCAATGCCGCTGCGCAGGAACTTGAGCAGCTCCGAGAGCGGCCCGGCAATTCCGGCCCCCGAACTGTAGCGAACAAGGTTATGGGCAACCGGGCCAATGCCGATCACCTCTATCTTATTGTCCAGCCCGCCCTGCCTGAGGTAATCGATCAGGCAGACTGCGGATACCGTATCGCTGCCGGCTATAAGTATAACCGGCTTGGCAGGGTCCAACTTTCCCCAGCCCACTTTCACCATTCCCGTATCTGCCCTGGAAGAGGGAAATCCGAAGCCCGAGACGGCAGCCAGGTCGGCAGCCTCCATCACAACGTGGGCAAGCATCGATGCATGCATGGCCTTTGATTCCAAATCTAAAATGCTCGACTCGAAACCAGTATTGCCCGCGGCCAGCAGCATGGAAAGCTGGTCCTCTACGTAAGATAACATCCTCTCCAGGTCGCCCAGCGCCGCAGGTTTCAACCCCAGCACTGTCCGAATATGCGGCGCCTCGATGCCGACATTATCGCCCAAATCTACGGGCAATTCACGGCCTTTAACCTGTACCAGGTAATCGATGACCCTCCGAGCCTGGGCCAGCGTGCCCGCCAGCCCCTCGCAGCAGGTGCGCAGGGTAAGGCGGGCCTGTACAGCAGGAGCATCCATGCCACACATGCCCCTGCCGCCATCCGACAAATTGCATTCTCCATACGTGCAAAGGTTGCATTTATCAGTTACGGGCACGTAGAACGGTTTCCAGGTCTGCAGCAGCCGCCTGTCCCAGTTTCTCAGGTCCAGCATGCCCGGCAGCGGAGTGTGCCCGACCGGCTCCCAGCTATCCTGGGCCCGGATAAAGTCCCGTAGCTCCCTGGTCTGCCTCTCGTTCCTTGCCACAGCCACCTCCTATAGTTTGCCTTCGATGGCTTCCTTTAACAAGCGGCAGCTCTCAGGATGTCTCAGCACCAGTATGTCGGCGCCTGCCAGCAGCAAGCTCATGGCCGTGATGCATTCCCAGAGCATGCCCTGCTCTCTATCCAATTTCGCCTGGTTGGTTTTCCAGCACTCGCGGCCCAAATCTGCTATAACGGGCATCTGCATAGCCGTATCACCGTAGATGACGCCGACCTGCCTGGTACGCTCCATGATTGTGAAGCTGTACTCCATGCCGTAGCCTAGCGCAGAGCTAAGAGGATCGATGACTATTCTATCCGGCGAAAGCTGCTTGAGCAGCTTGACGTTGAGCTCCTTCTCAAGGTTAATATCTATAGGCGTCTGGGCTATAATGCAGTGTCCGTATTCAGCAACCGCCCTCAATACGGCTTCGTAATTCTCCTTGACGGCCGGACCCATCAACAGGTTCTCTCCTTTGCAGATCTCCGCAATTGCCGCCAGTACTTCAACATCTTTCGTGTCATCGCCACAACCGTAAACAATCAATGGAGCGTTCAGTTCCTGCACCATCTTTTTAGCCAGTTCTGCCGCCTCTGCCGCCGTCCTATTGGCCCCATTCGGGTCAGTGCCCTCCAGGTGAAGACAGACCAGGTCGGCGCCCAGTTCCAGGCATCTGGAGGCCCACTTGACTGGGTCATGTACCACGTCCCTGACGGGCTCCACTGCTGGTCCGGCCCAACCGGCAGCGCCATTGTCATCCACCTCAAGTGCTATCACGGGCCTGTTTGGCGCCGTGCCTTCGAAATAGTGCTGGGATAAAATATTGCTCCCGCCCACCTTTATAGCCTTTTTGCCCCTGCCTATGGTAACTTCCCTGACTCTGCCAGAGTATGTTTCCAGAGGCGCCCTATATTCCATAAGCTTTACCTCGACTAAGTTTCCAGCCAGGCGTGAGAATACAGTGCATCACCCATCAGTACCCTGGCAGTTTTAACATAATTCTTTTCCTTCTCAGGCAATGCTTCAGCATCGACCGGCTCTCCATCCATCACCCTGTGGATAAGCACCCTGGCGTTTTTTAATCCACCGTTATTTAACTCTACCAGTTCCCCGTCTAGCACATCGGCGATGGCAGAATATAAACCGTTCCTTTCCAGCATAATCATGTAGGTGCGATTAAGGATACCGCGCAGGTTGGCCGGTGTACCGTTAGATACATTTGAAAGGCCTACCACAGATTTCACGCCCGGCAGCAGGTCCGGCAGTATCCTGATAAATTCCAGCGCCTCGCGCACCTGTTTCTGGTCGGCGCTAACCGGCAAAACGATCGGGTCCACCCAGATATCCTCATTGGCGATACCCATGTCGTTGGCATAAGCTACAGTCTCCACGATACTCTCAACCCTGGAGTCGATATCGGGCGGGCAGCCCCGGTCTGTGATAACAGAGATAATGACCTGCGTATTATATTTTATAGCCAGCGGCATCATGCTTTCCCTGCTCTCAGACTTGCCGGACGCCGAGTTCAAGAGTGCTCTCTTCCGGCACAGTTTCAGCCCCGCCTCCATGGCTAAAGGGTTCATGGTATCCAGGGAGATGGGCAGGTCTACGACCTCCTGCACTGTGTCCACCAGCCATGAAGCCACTGCCTCCGGTTCCCTGCGGGCAGGGCCCAGGTTCAGATCGAGATAGTCGGCCCCTGCCACAGCCTGCGCACTTGCCAGCGCCTGTATGGGCGAAGCGTCCCTGTTGCTGACGGCCTCGCTGACTGACCTCGAAATAATGTGGATATTTTCGCCTATTAAAATCATGGAAAATACGATGATGGTAAAATCACGTGAATTCTAACATCGATTATATTGGCACGGCAAGAAAATAATGCGGCCCCGGCAGGTTCACAATAGCGTATAATTGGTGCATGCCAGGTACTGACAAAATAATAATTTACTGCGACGGCGCCTGCTCGGGCAACCAGTATCTCACCAACAAGGGCGGTTGGGGTGCCATTCTATATCAGGGCAGCCGCATAAAGGAGATACACGGAGGTGAGAGGAACACTACCAATCAGCGCATGGAGCTGACCGCCTGCATCAGGTCGCTGGAACAGATCAAATCGGGTAAATACACTATCGAGGTCTATACTGACAGCGCATACCTGGTTAACTGCATGCAGAAAAAATGGCATGCCGCCTGGTTGCGAAACGGGTGGCTTAATGCTGCCAGGAAACCGGTGGAAAACCGCGATCTCTGGGAGAAGCTCCTCTCGCTTACATCTTTATATAAGGTGAAGTTTATCAAGGTTGCAGGGCACTCCGGGAACAAATTTAACGAGCGCGCGGACGCGCTAGCGCGACAGGGAATCCAAGAGGCCGGACATCTTGATTGCAACTGATGCATTTCCACCAGGGATATGCTATACTAATCTCTGAAATTGCAATTCCTTGTGTGCTTCAATTGAGCAAACACAATATATTGTGATGCTTATCTTGATATCTCGCTTACCGGCGGGTTTTGGACAGGCGACATTCAACACAAGAGATAGATCATGACCCCTGAAAATACCAACGGATCCAATAACGGCGAATATACTGCAGAAAATATCCGCGTCCTGGACGGGCTGGAAGCGGTGCGCATGCGGCCGGGCATGTACATCGGCGATACGGGTAAGGACGGCCTTCATCACCTTGTCTATGAGATAGTCTACAACAGCATCGATGAGGCAATGGCCGGTTGCTGCGACAGGATAGAGGTCACTGTCAATGCAGATAACTCCGTAACAGTCACCGACAACGGCAGGGGAATACCGGTTGATACACATCCCGAAAAGGGCATCTCGGCCCTGGAGGTGGTGATGACAACCCTGCACGCCGGCGGTAAATTCGGCGATGGCGCCTACAGCGTCTCTTCCGGCCTGCATGGCGTCGGAGCGTCGGTGGTCAGCGCGCTTTCTTCCTGGCTGCGCGCCGAGGTGAGTAGAAACGGCAAGATCTGGCGGCAGGATTACAAGGTGGGCATTCGCCAGGCAGACGTGAAATCCGTGGGGAGGACCGACCAGACAGGAACGACCATCTCATTTATGGCCGACCCCGAGATATTCGGGGAGATCGATTATGATTTCAACCAGTTGGCTGAACGTCTCCGTGAGCTTGCTTTCCTGAACAAAGGCACCCAGATCAGCCTCAAGGACGAGCGCGCGGACCGCGAGACCAATTATTTCTTCGAGGGCGGCATCGCCAGCCTTGTCAGGCGCATAAACAAGAACCGCCAGGTACTGGATAAATCCATCTACATCTCGGGCAGGATCAACAGCACCGCCGTAGAGATAGCCATCCAGTATAACGACGGTTATTCAGAGAACGTGACCGCCTTCGCCAACTGCGTCAATACCAAGGAAGGCGGCACACACATGACGGGATTCCGAGGCGCGCTGACACGCGTACTCAATGACTATGCCCGTAAAAACAAGTTCCTCAAGGAAAACGATCCCAACCTGTCGGGCGAGGACGTCCGAGACGGCCTGACAGCCGTGGTCAGTGTAAAGGTCGGGTCGCCCCAGTTTGAGGGTCAGACCAAGGCCAAGCTGGGCAACCCTGAAGTGAAGGGGCAGGTTGAGTCAGTGGCCAGCGAAGGGCTCAACGAGTACCTGGAGAAGCACCCTGACGAGGGCAAATCGATAATAGACAAGTGCCTTTTGGCCGCCAAGGCACGGGAAGCTGCCCGCAAGGCACGCGACCTCATCCTCAAGAAAACCGGCCTGGAGTTCGGTACGCTTCCGGGCAAGCTGGCAGATTGTGCCAGCAATAACCCGAAGGACTGTGAATTATACCTGGTGGAGGGTGATTCCGCCGGCGGCTCGGCCAAGCAGGGACGTGATCGCAATTTCCAGGCCATCCTCCCCCTGCGAGGCAAAATACTAAACGTGGAAAAGGCTGCGAAAGACAAGATCTTTGATCACGAGGAGATACGGGCGCTGATTACCGCCCTGGGTACCGGCATTAGCGATGGTTACGACTATAATAAGCTGCGCTACCACCAGATTATTATCATGACCGATGCGGACGTGGACGGGGCGCACATCCGCACCCTCCTGCTGACCTTCTTTTACCGCAACATGTTTGACTTAATCGATAAAGGTCACCTTTTCATCGCCCAGCCGCCGCTGTACCGCCTGGCATCAGGCAAACAGCAGCACTGGGTCTATTCAGATGCTGAGAAAGAGGCCAAGCTGGCCACTATGAAGAGCGCCAAAGTGGACGTGCAGCGTTACAAAGGCCTGGGTGAGATGAGCCCTGAGCAGCTCTGGGATACGACCATGAACCCGGCCACGCGAACGCTGCTCAAAGTACGGGTAGATGACGCTATGAAGGCCGACGAGATATTCCATATCTTGATGGGCAGCGAGGTACCGCCTCGCAAGTCTTTCATTCAGGCCCATGCCCGCAGTGTTAAGAACCTCGATATTTAGCACCGGTCAGCATCAAGCTTTATACAGATTGTGCTCGTCAATGTATTGCCTGACCCTGTCCGGCACCAGATAACGCACTGACTTCCCCTCTTTTATCATCTGCCTGATACAGGTTGAGCTTATGTCCAAATAGGGTCCATCCACATATATCATCCTTTTAGTAATACCCGGTATGGCATTTTCCAGATCCCCAGGTTCGGGCCTGGTGAATCCAGGCCGTGGGAACGCCACTATCCTGGCCATCTTCGTAATACGGTCAGGTGCTCTCCAGGAAGGCATTTCAGCTACGCTGTCCCACCCCAGCAGCAGGAACAGGCTCATGTCACTGCCGATCTCTCCTGACAGTTGCTCAATGGTATCGATAGTGTAAGAGGGACCGGGCCGCTTGACCTCGAGAAGTGACAGGCTGAAAGCCGGGTTTGAACTTATGCCGAGGCTGACCATCTCGACCCTTTCATCGGCGCTGGTCACGATTCGGTCAGATTTCATCCATGGTTCGCCCGCCGGGATAAATATTACTTTATCGAGCTTCAGCCTGACCCTTGCCAGTTCGGCTATGATAAGGTGCGCTATATGTGGCGGATCAAACGTGCCGCCCATTACGCCCACTATCATTATCTATCTCGCCTGCCTGCAGGTTTTGGCCTGAAGATAACTTCCGGTGCCATGCCGTCGGACTGCTCGCTCCTAGCATCCAAGGCCAGCCTGTGCACTATCGAAACCAACTCGCCAAGACCCCGTCCCCTCATCGACGACACCATGACTACCGGCAAGCCGATACTCACCAGCATTTCCTTGACCTGGTCATCAGTACCTGCCTCATCCTCTGTGTCCGCCTTATTAACCGCAATTACCGACGCCTTCTTCAAAAGTCCTGCGTCCGTAGCTATAACCTCATCTCTCAGTTTACTAAAATCTTCTTCTGCTTCATTTGAACCCGCGTCCAGCAGATAGACAATTACATGCGCTCGGCCTGCGTGATGCAAAAACCGATTGCCCAACCCTTTCCCACGGACGGAACCCTTTACAAGTGCGGGCAACTCAGCCCATGTGAGCCTGTTCACGCCATCGTCAACCATGCCCAGCACAGGTACCTTCGTGGTGAATTGGTAATCAGCAACCTCCGGCCTGGCGGAGGATAGCGCTGAAAGCAGTGATGATTTTCCGCTGTTTGTAAAGCCAATTATACATACGTCAATCATTAGTCTCATCTTCAAGATTATGTCATACTGCTGGCCTTCTTCACCAGGCTGGAAAATCCTTGGCGCCTTCCTTGTAGCAGTAGCATAGTGTACATTTCCCTTTCCGCCTCTCCCACCCTTGGCTAAAATTGACTTTTGCCCATCTTTCTGAAGATCGGCTACCATCGATTCCTGACCCCTTTCCTTGACATAAGCTATTGTTCCCACCGGTGCCTTGATCACCAGGTCAGCAGCATTTGTACCGCGCATCCTATTCTTACCGCCTGCGCCACCATTCCCAGCCTTGAAAAGGCGCTTATGCTTGAAAGAAGCAAGGCTCTCTATGTCGCTGTCGGCCATCAGATAAACATCTCCTCCCCTGCCCCCATCACCCCCATCAGGACCTCCAAACGGCAGAAATTTCTCCCGCCTGAAACTGGCTAGTCCGCTTCCTCCATGACCGGCTCTTACCTGAATCTCTACATTATCAACAAACATATATTTAACTGTATTTTAATTTGTATGCAGGGTATATATTAGTATAATCATATTTATTATAAGATGGTTAATTATGTGGAGGATAGTATCAGCCGATAAAGAGAGCGATACGATAGAGAAAACAGCTGTTTAAAAAGGACCGGGGGATATCAACAAAACGAGGATATTTTTCAACAATCCGGGAACAGGGCTAGGCATACCTGCGGGATTTCAACATGAGCCTTATATCTTCGATTGATTTGCTGAGCTGTGAATCGGAACTTATAGTTGTGGCAATCCTTTCATAGCCATGGATGACAGTAGAATGGTCCCGATTACCAAGGATCCTGCCGATCTCAGCAAGATTGGTATGGTTCTGCTGGCGCAAAAGGTACATAACGATATGGCGAGCCCTTGAAGTCTTAAGATCCCTTTTCTTGCCCGTTATATCATCAGGCGGTATGGCGAAATAGTCAGATACGGCATTAATGATTGTTGCTGATGTATACTGGCCGCCGCTTTGCCTTGAAGCAGCGATCATGTCGTGAAGAAGCTCCTTGACGGCATCGACGTCCAGAGTGATGTTGCTCATGCGGGAATATGAGGAGAGGCGAATAAGAGCGCCTTCCAGCGCTCTTACGTTGCCGTGGAAATTGGCGGCCAGGAAATTGAGAACGGAATCATCCAATTTAGTCTTCAGTAACGAGGATTTAAGATCCAGTATAGCCAGCCTGGTTTTATGGTCGGGAGGATAGATATCCGCCACCAATCCTCCCTCGAGGCGGGAGCGAAGGCGAACATTTATTGACTCGATCTCTTTAGGGGGCCGATCGCAGGATATGACAACCTGACGGTTATCCGCCAGGAAATCGTTGATAATATGGAAAAAGCATTCCTGCGTCTGGTTCTTTCCACTGAAAAACTGTATATCATCCAGCAACAGTACTTCTACTTTGCTAAACTTGCCGCGGAATTCCTCGGCCTTCTTGTTGCGTATGGCTATTACGAACTCGTTGGTGAATTGTTCAGCGCTCATGTAAAGGGCATTGACCTCTCCGCGCCTGGCCACCTGGCCGATGGCGTGAAGCAGGTGAGTTTTACCGGTGCCCGTGCCACCGTATATAAAAAGAGGATTAAATACTTCGCCCGGTTTCTCAGCTATCTCCAAAGACGCGGTATAGGGCAAACGGTTGCAGTCGCCGGCTATGAACGTATCAAAGGTATATTTTGTATTAAAGCCGGCACCCCTGGCTGCAGCAGGTCGTTCCTTAACGCTAACCCCGCCGTCGGCCATGAGCCTGTTCCTGGCTGTGGCGGGATCACGGCTGACCGCCTGTACCTGAAAGGCCACCTCGGTGGTCTTGCCCGTGATGGTTGAGACGATCCTGCAAACTACTGAATGCAGACGTCCCTTAAGCCATTCGGCGATAAAGGCCGTGGGAACAGCTACCGTGAAGATGCCGTCGGCGTAGTCTATACCCCGGGAATCTTTAAGCCAGGTATTATAATTAGCCCTGCTTACCTGTATCTGCAGCTCGCCCAACGCGGCCAGCCATATTTTATCAGCTTGCATATGCCCCTTAACCGTATTATATTTTTACGCGAGTATACCGTAAAAAGGAAAAATATCTCCCTTATTGAAACAATCAATGCAGACTTTTTGTTTAGCTAAAAGACTAACCGCGTGACTGATACGTCTGCTGAATATTCCGTGGTCCCCGTCCCAAACCATACATAGAGTACCACAGGCTTCTTCAGCACTGTCAATGGTTATTTTGACATAACGGGAAAAAACTTTTATTTTTTATGTAGATTATGAAAGTTGTATTTATGGGTTCGCCTACTTTTGCCCTGCCGGCACTGAAAGCGCTGATATCGAGCAAATATGACGTAAGCGCAGTATACACGCAGCCTGATAAAAAAAGGGGGCGGGGGCAGCAGGTTACAGCTTGCCCCGTAAAGCAGTATGCTACCAGTGCCGCCCTGCGCGTTATTCAACCTGAGTCTTTCAGAGGCAACGGGGAGGTAAAGCTGCTCAGGGGGATAAACCCGGACATAATCATAGTTGCGGCGTATGGCCAGATCCTGCCTGAAACAGTGCTGCAAATACCGCAGTATAGATGTATCAATATCCACCCGTCGCTCCTGCCCAGGTACAGGGGGCCGTCACCCGTGGCGGCCGCCATCCTCAACGGCGATGCGCAAACCGGGGTTTCCATCATGTTAATCGAGAGGAAGGTCGATAGTGGGCCCATAATTGCACAGAAGAAGGTTCCGATACAGGATGAGGACACCACGGGGTCATTAACCGGCCGTTTGGCGGAAGCCGGCGCTGAATTGCTGATAAACACCTTGCCTGAATGGGTGTCAGGGACGATAAAGCCTCTGTCGCAAGATGAAGCCAAGGCAAGCTATACCATGATGGAGAGAAAAGAGGATGGCGAGCTGGACTGGAAATGGCCGGCATTTGAACTGTGGCGCAAGGTAAGGGCCTATTATCCATGGCCGGGATGTTATGTTAAATGGATGAGTTCACGAATCAAGATCGTGGCAGCGGTCCCGCTGGCGGGCAGTGAAAAAGGCAGTGTGGGAGAGGTTATAGCATTGCCCAGGGGGGAGGTGACACGGGTGGCCGTCAGGACCGGGGCAGGATTGCTCGGACTTGTTACGATTCAACCCGAGGGCAAGCGCGAGATGGCTGCAGCAGATTTTGCAGCCGGGCATCGAGATTTTATCGGCAGTTTGCTTTGACTTAACAGCCCACGCGAAATAAACTTATTAAGTGCAAATGAAGGCAATGGAGAGTTAGCTATGGTGCTTTACCTTATATTAATAGTGCCCGCCCTGATATTTATGATATACGCGCAGTTCAAGGTAAAATCCACATACGCCAAGTATGCCAAGGTATATAACCAAAGAGGCGTTACGGGCGCCCAGGCCGCTACCCAGGTATTGAGGGCCAACGGCATGGCGGATGTGCCGGTCGAAATCGTGCAGGGCAAACTGACAGATCATTACGATCCCTCCAAAAAGGTGCTCCGGCTATCCCCTGAAGTTGCCGGGACACCGTCTGTGGCCGCTGTCGGCATAGCGCTTCACGAGGTCGGACACGCCATGCAGCACAAGACGAAGTATGCCATGATGGGCATAAGGTCAGCCCTGGTCCCTGCCGCCAATATCGGCAGCACCCTCGGGTGGATATTGGTGTTCGGCGGCATACTCCTCATGGGGTTGTCCCAGGTTTTCGGCGAGATGGTGGCTATTGCAGGAATATTTCTTTTCACAGCCGCAGTATTGTTCACCCTGATAACGCTCCCTGTGGAATTCAACGCCAGCAACCGGGCCCGGCAAATGATCAAGGAAACCGGACTGCTGGTGGGGCAGGAGTATGATGGCGCAAGTGCAGTCCTTTCCGCGGCGGCCCTGACCTATGTGGCGGCCATGCTGCAGGCTGTGGCGCAACTGCTTTACTTTATATTACTGGTATTCGGTGGCAGGCGGAATTAAGCCGGGTCATGGCGAACGAAATATGCGGGTTTAACGAAGCGGAGCTCGATAAATTCGAGACCTTCAGGACAATAATTGAGCGTCTGCGGGGGAAGGACGGCTGTCCGTGGGACCGCAGGCAAACGCATGAGTCACTCAAGAAATACCTTATTGAAGAAAGCTATGAGGTACTTGAGGCGATCGATCGTAATGACATGCCTGCCCTAAGCGAAGAATTGGGCGACCTCTGGCTGCAGATAATGCTGCACTCCCAGATAGCCTGGGACTCCGGCGAGTTTTCTCTTGAGGACGTATTGCGCGGCATCAACACCAAAATGATCAGCAGGCACCCGCACGTCTTCGGCGGCAAGAAAGTTGCTGATGCTGAAGAGGCATCTGTTAGCTGGCAGGAGATTAAGGACCAGGAGAAGGACGGCAGCCAGTCGCTGCTGGCCGGCATACCCGGTAGTCTGCCGGCGCTGGCTTACAGCCAGACGGTGGGACGCAGGGTGGCAGATATCGGCTTTGATTGGAAGAAAGCCGACGATATCATTGACAAGCTGGTTGAGGAGATAGAGGAGCTGAAGAATGCCGTGACGCAGGAGGAGAAGAACCACGAGTTCGGCGACGTACTGTTGGTGCTGACCAGTGTGGCCCGCCGGATGGACGTTGATCTCGAGTCAGCCCTGCGCCAGGCAAACTCCCGTTTTGCGCGGCGTTTCCAATATATAGAGGGGATTTGCAGGGAGCGGGGTTTGGACTTGAGGGGGATGAAGCTGGCAGAGATGGATGCCATCTGGGAAGAGGCGAAAGGAGAAGTGGGGTAGAAAGCAGGGCTGGTCGGGGAGAGAGGACTCGAACCTCCGGCCTCAGCGTCCCGAACGCTGCGCGCTAACCAACTGCGCTACTCCCCGCACGAGTTAGATATTATAGTAGGCTTTAACTTTTAGGGCAACAATTGTAAACTTATTGGCTATGAAATTTTGCATTGTCATAACGGACGGTGCCTCCGGCTGGCCGCTTGAGGGAAGGGGCAATCAGACATGCCTGGAGTTAGCATCAACCCCTAATCTCGACCGCATGTCCAGGCAGGGATATGCAGGTACGGCTTTAACCATTCCGCCGGGCATGGAGCCGGGCAGCGCACCGGCGTGCATGTCGGTGCTGGGTTATGATCCCATGGTCTACTACAGGGGCCGGAGTGCTATCGAAGCCCGCAGCGTGGGTGTGCCCATAAGGACGGGGGATGTCACATTCCGCTGCAACTTGGTGACGGTAATAGAGGGCAGGATGGTCAGCCACAGCGCCGGTCATATCAGCACTGTTGAGGCAGGGGCCATCATCAACACGCTAAATGAAAAACTGGGATCGAACCCGGTAAGTTTTTTTACCGGCATCAGCTACAGGCACATCTGCAGGATAAGCGGGCACGAGGATGCGCTGGGGGCCATCTGTACCCCTCCCCATGACATAACCGACCGCCCGGTGGCAGATCATCTGCCGCACGGCGAGGGCAGCCTGATTTTGCGGGAATTGATGAAGAAGTCTGAGCAGGTACTGGCCGATCATCCGGTCAATATAGAGCGGAAGAGGCAGGGCAAGCTGCCGGTCACGACGATCTGGCTTTTCTGGCCCAGTGGCCGTGTGCCCGTGATGCCTTCTTTCCAGGAGTTGCATGGTCTTAAGGCAGGACTCACATCGGGTGTTGACCTGCTGCGCGGTCTGGCGATGATGGTCGGCATTGAAGTGCTGCAAATCAATGGAGTTACGGATAATCTAGATAACGATTTCGCCGCCCAGGCTGACGGGGCGCTAAGGTCTCTTAAAAATAGGGACCTGGCTGTTATCCATATTGAGGCTCCGGATGAGATGGGCCACAGGGGTTCGGCAGACGACAAGATAAAAGCCATAGAGCTCATTGACAGGGAGGTCATAGGCAGGCTGATTGATTGGAAGGACGGTGGACTCAAGGTGCTGGTGATGCCGGACCATCCCACGCCGATCAAGCTAAAGACCCATTGCGCGGAGCCGGTGCCATTCGTTATCTGGGGCGGTGGTGCAAAACCCAGCGGGGCAGCCCGTTTCACCGAGGCGGAGGCCGGCCGCACGGGTATCTCGGTTGAGCCTGGATACAGGCTCATGGACATTTTTTTAAGGGATTAAAGAATAACATCAGGCGGCGATCGATATGGCAATAGTAGTGCAGAAATACGGGGGCAGCTCAGTAGCCGACGCTGACAAGATACGCAACGTTGCCCGCAGGGTCGCAGCATCCTTCAAAAAGGGCAACAAGGTGGTAGTTGTTGTTTCAGCCATGGGCGACACTACCGACGACCTGATCGAACTGGCCGGCAAGATCAATCCAAACCCCGAGCCCCGCGAGATGGACCTGCTGCTGTCCACCGGGGAGATAGTCTCCAGCACACTTCTGGCCATGGCGCTACACTCCAGGGGCTTCAGCGCGGTCGCTCTCAGCGGGCCTCAGGCCGGGATCTCCACAGACTCCGCCTTCAGCCGGGCCAGGATAACGGGCATTGAACCCAGGCGCATAATCAAGGAGCTGGACAAGGGAAATATCGTGATTGTTGCCGGCTTTCAGGGGATAACTCCCGATAACGACATCGCCACCTTGGGGCGGGGAGGCTCAGACACAACGGCAGTAGCACTGGCAGCAAGTCTGAAAGCCAGCGTTTGCGAGATATATACTGATGTTGAGGGGGTCTACACGGCGGATCCCCGCCTGGTGACGGAAGCGCGCAAGCTGGACGAGATATGCTATGAGGAGATGCTGGAAATGGCAACATCGGGTGCCAGGGTTATGCATCATCGCTCGGTGGAGCTGGGCCAGGTGTTTGATCTGCCCATACTGGTAGCCTCAAGCATGGTGGAGAAGCCCGGCACTATTATTCACGGAGGAAAGAACATGGAGCAGCGAAATAAGGTTAGGGGCATCGCCCATGATATGGATGTTGCCAAAGTCACTGTTACCGGTGTGCCGGACCGCCCGGGCATAGCAGCAGCTATTTTTACGCCGTTGGCAAAGGCCGGTATAAGCGTGGACACAATAGTTCAGAATGCCAGCGCCAACAATATCACCGACCTTACATTTACCATTATCAGGAAGGATGTATCCAGGGCCATGAAGATAATCGCTCCGGTGGCCAGGAAGATAGGAGCTAAGCAATGCCTCAGCAATTCAAAACTGGGCAAGGTGTCTATAATCGGCACAGGCATGCAGAACGCACCCGGCTATGCAGCCAAGATGTTTCAGACACTATCTGCGAAGGATATCAACATACAGCTGATCACGACTTCTGAAATACGCATCACCTGTATTATAGCCGAGGACAATGTGAAAGAAGCGGTTAAAGCCCTGCACAAAGCCTTCGAACTGGACAAAGTTTAGGCCGCACGCCTATACGCCGACAACTTCTTTGACTGTGGGGATCTTTTCTTTAAGAAAGCGTTCAATTCCCTGCTTAAGCGTCATAGTCGACATGGGGCAGCCCGAGCAGGCGCCCTTGAGCCTTACACTGACAACGCCGTCCTTTACATCCACCAGCTCAACATCTCCGCCGTCTGCCTGGAGGCTGGGACGGATAATATTTAATACTTCTTGAACCTGTTCTTTCATCAAAGCACCTTCTTATTGACTTAATTTAAGTTACGTGGTAATTTAGCACCGCTTGAAAAGCCGTGTCAAATTCACATATCCGAAGTATAGGCATAAGAGCGGAGGAATAAAACGACTTAAATCACAAAGCCCAATTTATGGGCGATAGCAATATGTGAAAGATTTGCCTTTGATGAAAATTTGGTATTAAATAAAATGATTATTAAGTATAAATTTGCAGGTGCATTTAGAGCAGAGGTTATCCAGGATGCCTGAACGCGAAGAAGAAAAAGCCAGGATATGGCGGGGACGTATCCAGGAGGCCATAAGGATGGCCACTGAGAACCGCTGGCAGGAGGCTGTTGCCGCAAACCAGGGAATTATTGAGGTTTTCCCAGCCGACGTTGACGCGTACAACCGTTTGGGCCGTGCGTACATGGAGTTGGGCGAGCACAAGAAGGCCAAGGATGCCTATGGCAAGTCACTGGAACTCTCTCCCAGCAATATAATAGCCAGGAAAAATCTCGACCGGCTGGCGTTGCTCAAGGGAGTCAAGATCGGGAGCGTGAAGCGGGAGAAGGCCAAGCCCAGTGATTTCATAGCTGATGTGGGCAAATACGGCATTGTCAGCCTGCTGGAACCTGCCCCTCAAGCTGTCCTTGTGAAGCTGACCCCGGGTGAGAAAGTTTTTCTGGATACGAGAAGCCAGGATACTATAGTGAAGAATGACCGTGGTGAGTACCTGGGAGTGATCGAACCTGAGCACGGACTTCGCCTGGCCAAGTTGCTTAAAGGAGGGAACAAGTATATAGCCGCAATTGTCAGCCTTGATCATGACAATAACAAGGTAAAGGTCATAATACGCGAGACTTTTCAGCATTCGAGCCAGGCCGGCCGGCTATCGTTCCCCATCCGGGTAACTGAGACCTACCCCGCCCATGTTAAGGATAACCTGCTGAGGCACAGTGCCGGCGAGGAAGACGGGCTTGAAGAGCCCGATTACACTGAGTCGGATGATACCGAGACCGTCCCCGAAGGGTTCTCGATTTATGAAGGATACACGGCTGCTGAAGACCTGCAACGGCTTGATAACAGCTTCGGGGACGAGGAGTAAAAATGGAATTAGGATTCTCTATAAAGCCGATCGGCATTGAAGACGAGATGAAGCGCTCGTATCTGGATTATGCCATGAGCGTAATAGTCTCCCGCGCCTTGCCGGATGTGCGTGATGGCCTCAAACCCGTACACCGCCGCATACTGTTTGCCATGCACGAACTTAATATGCGCTACAACTCGCCTTACAAGAAGAGTGCACGCATCGTCGGCGAGGTGCTGGGTAAATATCACCCGCACGGGGACTCATCAGTCTATGACGCCATGGTAAGGATGGCGCAGGACTTTTCCATGCGATACCGCCTGGTGGACGGCCAGGGCAACTTTGGCAGTATTGATGATGACCCGCCTGCGGCCATGCGCTATACCGAGGCGCGGCTGGCAAGGATAGCCGATGAGATGCTGCTGGATATCGACAAGGAGACGGTCGACTTCATACCGAATTTCGACGACAGCCTGAAAGAGCCGTCGGTTTTGCCTGCACGGCTGCCAAACCTGCTGGTCAACGGATCCTCCGGCATAGCAGTGGGCATGGCCACCAATATTCCTCCGCACAATCTCACAGAGATCTGTGATGCAATACATTATTTAATCGGGAACCCGGACGCATCGGTTGACGACCTGATGCAGTTCGTGAAGGGGCCTGATTTCCCCACCGCCGGCATCATCTGCGGTGTAGAGGGCATAAAAAATGCCTATGCCGCCGGGCAGGGCAAGGTAGTCCTGAGGGCACGGGTTGTTGAGGAATCGACCAAGGCGGGCAAGATGCAGCTGGTTGTGACTGAGCTGCCCTACCAGACCAATAAGGCCGAGCTGGTCAAAAAAATAGCCGAGCTGGCGCGGGACAAGAAAATCGAAGGTATCAGCGATGTACGCGACGAGTCGGATCGCCAGGGTATGCGCCTGGTCATAGGTCTGAGAAAGGACGCACACCCGGCCAAGGTGCAGAACAACCTTTTCAAGTTCACAGCCATGCAGACAGCTTTCTTCATCAACATGATCGCTCTGGTGGAAGGCCAGCCGCGCGTCATCAACCTGAAGGAAGCACTACAGTGCTATGTAAGCTTCCGCACGGAGGTTGTCACACGCAGGACCAAATATGACCTGCAGAAGGCCAAGGAAAGGGCCCACATCCTGGAGGGCTTCAAGATCGCCCTCGACCACCTTGATGCAGTGATCAAGACTATTAGAGAGTCAGAGACGGCGGACACAGCACGCACGAACCTTATGACGGAGTTTTCGCTCAGCCAACTGCAGGCCCAGGCTATTCTCGAGATGCAGTTGCGTCGGCTGGCCAACCTGGAACGCAAGAAGATACTGGATGAATATAAGGACGTGCTTAAGACGATACATCACCTTGAGGACCTGCTGGCAAATCCGGAGAAAATACTGAAGCTCATTCAGCAAGACGTGGTGGACCTCAAGACAAAGCATGGGGACAACCGGCGTACGGTGATAACACAAGATGAAGCAGGTCAGTTCCAGGTGGAGGACCTTATACCACACTTGGATGTCATCGTGACTCTCAGCGAGCAGGGGTATATCAAGCGCATCCCCGCCGATGTATTCCGCAAGCAATTACGAGGCGGACGCGGTGTCAAGGGTATGGTGACGCGCGACAGCGATGATGTAATGAGCTCCATGTCGGCCGATACTCATGACAACCTGTTGTTTTTCACCAACCGAGGCCGGATTTTCAAGATGAAATGCCACGAAATACCGCAGGATATTGCCCGCACTACCAAGGGCATCAATATCATTAATTTGATCCCCATAGAGGCCAAGGAAAAAGTCACGGCTATGTTTGTGCCGGAGAAGACTGACCCCAGCCTCTTTATGCTGCTGGCCACCTCCAGGGGTATAGTTAAAAAGACAGGGCTGAGCAATTTTATAGACGTCCGCCGTAGCGGCCTTATCGCCATGAAACTGAAGAACGACGAGGAGCTGATCGGGGTGGACGTTGTGGCCGACGTTGACAAGTTAATGCTGGTTAGCCGCAACGGGCAGGCTGTAAAATTCGCCGTTGCGCCCCTGCGCAACGCCTCGCGCACCAGCGGCGGAGTACGGGGCATAAAGCTTAACAAGGGAGATATTGTGGTCAGCATGGGCACCGTGCAACCGTCCGCTGACCTTATTACCGTGACCGAGAACGGCTATGGCAAGAAGACCAAGGTGGATAAATTCCCCTTGCATGGCCGCGGAGGTAAAGGGGTACTGGCCCACAGGGTCAATGCCAAGACCGGCAAGGTCATCGCCGCCAAATTTGTGCCGCCCGGCTACGAGCTATTTATCACCACAGCCAACGGCGTGCAGCTCAGGATAAACGTGGATGTCGAGAGAGAGACCAAGGTACTGGTAGAAGGTGGAAGGAAGAAGAGGCGCGAGGGTGTGCCGGTCAAAGGTCGCATTACGCAGGGCGTCATGCTATCCAGGCTGGATGAAGGCGACCGGGTCGTCTCCATTGCTCTGGTAGAGAAAGAGAATCCCGAGGAGCAGGCTGCCAAAGAGACCCGCGCCATGGTCACCACACCCCCCAAACCCATGGTTGCCGGCCAGCAGGAACTGCCGTTTGCCTCGTAAATTTGGCAGGCCAGGCCGCGGCGATCTCATAGTATAGAGGAGAATCAATATGAAGCTGGTCTTTATTCACGGGTCAGGCGCCTGCGAGGATGTATGGATGTTGCAGAAGCAGCACTTTACTGATGCGGATACTCTTGACTTGCCCGGCCATCCCCAGGGCGAGATCTGCACCAGTATCGAAGCTTATTCTGATTGGCTGCACGGCTATTTCCGGGAAAAAGGGTATACCGATGTCGTGCTGGCAGGCCATTCGCTGGGTGGGGGTATTGCACTCACGCACGCGCTCAAATACCCGGGAGACCTGAAAGGAATCATACTGATGGGTTCGGGCGCACGCCTGAGGGTGCTGCCGCTGATTTTTGAGGTTGTCGAGGGCAAACTGGGGGACACACAGGCATGGATCAGCGAGGTTCTCGAGCCACTTCATGCAACGGTGGATGAAAAGATACGCGGGGCCATCATGCCGAGGTTGGCCGGGGTGGGGCCTGCAGCCCAGCTAAATGATTTTCGCTGCTGCGATAAGTTCGATATTATGGATAAGGTGGGGCAGATCAAACTGCCGGCGCTCTGCATCGTGGGTGACCAGGATAATATGACGCCGCCGAAGTATTCGCAGTACCTTGCTGGCAAGATGCCTGATTGCCGGGTGAGCATTATCGAAGGCGGCACGCACCTGGCCTTTCTGGAAAAGCCGGCGGAAGTAAACCGTGCCATCGAAAGCTTTATCAAGCAGATAGCCACGTAAATTACAGGGTATCATGAAAGGTTCGCTGCGCATAGCCCGGATCGCCGGCATCGATATAGGAATCCATTACACATGGATCATTATCTTTTTCCTGATCGTCTGGTCCCTGGCTGCGGGTTATTTACCGGCCGAGTACCCGGGTTGGGAAGATTTAGTTTACTGGGCGACAGCCGTGGGGGCGGCCCTGCTGCTGTTTGTCTCGGTGCTTATCCATGAAATGGCACATTCCCTGGTAGCCCGATCGCGAGGCGTGCCTGTAAAGAGCATCACGCTCTTTTTGCTTGGCGGGATGAGCAACCTGGAATCCGAGCCTGAGAAACCAGGCGTGGAATTTGCCATCGCCATAGCCGGGCCCCTAGCCAGTGTTGCACTGGCCGGCCTATTCTGGGCGCTGGCTTTAACAGGCCTGGCGGCTGACGGGCCGGCCAAAGCCACGATTGTCTATATGATTGAGATCAATATACTGCTGGCGGCTTTCAACATTTTGCCCGGGTTTCCTCTTGATGGTGGCCGCGTGCTGCGCGCCATCATATGGGGCGCAACCAGCGACCTGAGGAAGGCCACCAATATCGCTGCGGCCATAGGACAGGTATTCGGCTGGATTATGATAGCCGGGGGAGTCTTCTGGGTTCTCACCGGCAATATAATGGGCGGCGTGTGGCTGGTATTTATAGGCTGGTTTCTCAACAGCGCAGCCGAATCTTCCAGAAAAGAGGTGGAACTGCGTGCCATCTGGCTGAATGTGAGAGTGATGAGCATCATGAACGACCGCCCGGAGATGATCGATAGCAACTCAAACGTCGAATCGCTGGTCAACGACATTTACATCAAGAAGGGCACACGAGCGGCGGCTGTGGTTGAAGAAGGGAGATTACTTGGGATAGTGACCCTTGCCGATATAAAGAAGCTGACACCCGGGGAATGGCAGACCACGCCGGTCTCAAGTGTTATGACGCCGCAACCGCTTAAGACAGTAACACCAGGTGATAATATGAAAGCAGCCGTTCATCTCATGGCCGAGAATGGACTAAACCAGTTGCCGGTGGTAGTGGAGGAGCGCTTGGTGGGGATGTTAAACCGGGCCGATATAATCAAGTACGTGCAGGTTCACCACGAACTGGGCAAACGATAAAAAGCAACCTTCCACAACAGGCTGATTCAACATACCGCCACTGCTGGGCACAACTCTATTTAGTCGCAGGCTTGCGGATGGTGAGGACGGGGCATGAGGCCTGGCGGACGATCTGCTCGGTGGTGGACCCCGAGATAAACCTGCGCCACCCTGACAGCCCGTGGGTGGCGATAACAATCATGTCGATTTTCTTCTCGCTTGCATAGCGCATGACCTCGCCTGCGGCATTGCCGATAAGCACTTCCGTTACCGCAGTAACGCCCTGGCTTGCCTTCTGATCAACCATATTTTTAAGTGACTTCTGCGCCTGTCCTTCCAGTTCCTGCTGGTAAGAAGCGACATTAAAGCCGGCTGATTCAACGCCTATGGGCGCTTCCACGATGGGTACAAGAGGCACCACATTGATGATATGAAGCGTGGCGCCGAAATGCGCGGCCAGCTCATCTGCCGCTTTTAACGCCTCGTAAGAGGGATCGCTGAAATCGGTCGGGCAAAGAATATTCTTAATCGGCAACATCTCTAAATTCCACCTCCAGAAAGATATTATACACTGTCTGCTTAGAGCAGTTTATTCGCCTGCACTGTGCCGTCTATATTAAAGTGGATCAGCGGGACGAAGTCGTACCCGTCGGCTATAAGCTTATCGCTGCCCCCTTCATGGCGGTCAACTATTGCCACTACCTTTACCACCTTGCAACCGAGGTTTTCAACCGCCTTGATGGCCCTAAAAACTGATCCGCCGCGTGTAACCACGTCTTCCACTATGGCCACCCGCATGCCCGGCTCCAGGTGCCCCTCAACCTGTTTTTCAGTGCCATGCTCCTTGGGTGCCTCGCGCACCAGGAAGGCGGGTATGTACTTACCCCTTTCGTGGCTGATAACTGCAACTGCCGTGGCAATGGGGACAGCGCCAAGTATAAGACCCCCCACTGCCTGTACCCCGCTCCCTTCCAGTATATCGCAGATGGCTTCGCCAACGCGGCAAGCTCCTTCAGGGTGGAGAGTGAGAAGCTTGCCTTCAAAATAGCGGTTGCTTTTAGCGCCCGATGCAAGAGTAAACTCGCCGAACTTGATGGCCCCGGTCTTTTCAGCCAGCTCAATGAGCGAATCTACGGGGTTATTCATGGGTTCAATCTGCATGCAACGACCGCAGGAAATTATACGTCTCAAGACGTATATTATCAACTGCCTAATTTAGACGGCATATACTTTTTATCCTCCCGTGGGGTATAATCGGGTAAACGGTAGTTTTAAGGTAAATGCAGCAGAGTTTCCTCTGTCCGCGATGCAATAACGTGGCCTTACTGGGGCAGCGTTTCTGCGGTTTCTGCGATCTGGCATTCCTTTATTCGTGTGTTCAATGCGGCTCTGCCCTTGAGCCGGGCACTACCTATTGTGGAAGTTGTGGCACGCAGATCGACTGGAGTGTGTCGACCCCGCTGTATTCACAACCGCCTGCTGTGCCCGTTGCACCGCCCGAGAATATCGAGCAGCCGGTACATATCGGACAGCCCGGAATCACTCCTGGAAGAGAAGAGGTGAAACCGCCAGTACTCGCGGAATATCAGTCCCGCCATGAATCTTATCCTGTACCGCCGGCTGCTCCTTCTCCAGACCTGCCTCTCCAGGTGCCGGCCGACCATAAGGCAAAGGCGGAGGCCCATCAGGAAAAGAGTTTCACATTGCTCAAGGACGGCCATTACTCTTTGGCCATCGACGAGCTGACCAAGGCCATCCAGTTCGACCCGACTACGGCAATTGTGTACCTTCTGCGGGGAGGTGCTTTCTACAAGAAAGGGGACCTCGACCTGGCGCTGGCGGATTTAAACCGAGCCATAGAACTGGACCCCAACCTGGCCGCGGCTTTCTATAACCGGGGCAGCGTTTACTATTACAAGAAAGAATTCGACCGCGCCATCAACGATTTTTCTTGCTCCATCGCAATTGACGATACAGACCCGGGGGCATTTCATAACCGCGGCTGCGCTTACATGATGAAAGGACAATATTACCAGGCTATTGAGGATATCGGCCGGTCGATTCAGCTCGATTCGCAAGATCCCAGGGTATATTGCAGCCGGGGCAGCGCCTACGCTCAGACAGGGCAGATACTCAAGGCGGCGGAGGATTTCCGCAAGGCCAAGGCGATGAGCACCGATCCAGCGGTCATACAAAAGGCGGATCAGGCGCTTAAAGAGATGGGGCAGGGGCTGTAGGGAAGCGTTTCTTCGGCCTATTCCAGCAGCGGCGGCTCAACGGGTGATGGCACGGCTTCGATGACATCAAGTTCCTTAATGTCGCTGTCATGCCTGATCTGGTCTATCCTGAGCAAAGGCCGTTCCAGCATATTTTTTCGCGTAGTGGTAAGGGTATCGAATTCCTTTTGAGCATCCTGAAGCTTTTTGCCCATTTTATCCATGCTTTCCACGAATTTCTGCCATTGCGCGGCGAACAGCTTGATCTGGGTGATGATCTCCACCAGGCCCTTCTCCATCTTGAAATTCTTGACGGCCTGGTTTATCAAGGCCAGCACCGCGTACAGCGTTACCGGGGAGCACAGCACCACCTTCGATTGTAGGGCGTAGTCCAGCAGGGACGGGTCATTCTCGTTGATGAACCGGTAGACCTGCTCGTTGGGTATCAGCACAAGAACGTAATCAACAGTGTTTTGCTCGGGGTTGATGTAATCGCGCGTTGTGACCTCCTTTATTCGCTGGCGGGCATCTTTGAGAAAAGCGGTCTTGAAGACCTCCCGGTCGGCCTCTGAATCCGTATCGACATACTTTAAATAATTATCCAGGGGGAACTTGACGTCCATATTGAGCACCAGCCGGTTGGGCAGGAGGAAAGTGTAATCGGGCCTGGAGCCGACGGCCGCGTCCATCTGCTGCTTGTGGTAGTTGATATCTTCTATGAAGCCGATACTGGCCAGGATGTCGTCGGCCATACGTTCGCCCCACTGACCCCTGACCTTTGTATTGCCGAGGGCCGCCTGGAGCTTGCCGGTGGTCTCTGACAGCTTGATCGTTTGCTCGGAAGCGGTCTTAAGCTGGGAGAGAAGCTCGCCGTAGGCCCTAGCCCGGTCCTTTTCCAGCCCGCCCATGAGCGTTTCCACGTTCTTAAGGTTATCGCGCACCTCCTTGATGGACTGATCTATTAGAGCCTTCTTGCCCTCCAGGTTCTGCTCGCTGAGCTGTGATTGAGCGTTCGCCATCTGCTCCGACATCTTGATCAGGTGGTCTACGGCAGTCTGTGTAGCAACGTCGGTGAATGCGGACAGGTTTTTCTGAACCTCGCCACTGATGGCCAGCACATCCTGCTTGAAGTAGGGTTTATAAACACGCGTGATGATAATTGTGACCACAACTCCGATGGCAAGCCCACCTGAAAAGACCAGTGCGTAAATCAGCAGGTCGTTCATTATCAGTATCCAAAGATTATTGCCGCTGCTATAAGGACGGGAAAATCTTATCCCAGTCGAGATTGCTATCAAGGCCTGCGGTGGCGGCGATCATGATCAGCGAGACGATGAGCACGGTCACCGCTACTATAAGAGCTAGCTGCAACAGAAGCATACCGATGCCCCACCACATCCAGGTGTGCTGCGTCTTTTTGAAGTGCTCGATGCTGTCCCAGCGCTTGTTCTGCCAGGCCCACTCGTTGCCGCGCACGCCCAGGATTATGGCCATGGTCAGACTGACCATCCAGCCGACGTACGGCAGTAAGCCGCACAGGGCTATGAAAGAGATCCAGACGTTGTTGCCGATACCCCAGATCCAGGTGAGCAGGAAGCCGCCCCAATTCCATCCGCGTATCTCAGGCGGTATCTGGGAAAGGGAGCCCAGGCCTGAGGTATAGGAAGCACCAGAAGGAGCGAGGCCAGGCCTGGCACCCCCTTTTAGCTTCGCATCCAGGCACTGGTTACAGAATATTTGCCCGTCGATGGTAACCTTGCACTCGGGGCAGACGTACCTGCCGCAACTGCAGCAGCCACCTATTGCTTCACGGTCGGTATGTACAGCACACTTCATCTTCTTGTTCTCCCTTATTTAAATCCAGAAAGCTTTCGTTAAAATGGCTGGACGCCGGACTGCTGCATGCCCCAGACGATGAGCCCGAAGCCGAGGAGAAGTATGACTACCAGCAGAAGGGTTACAGCGATGGTTATGCCCAATCCCCACATGGTCCAGCTGTGCTGAACACGCTTAAAATGTTCCACGCTGTCCCAGCGCTTGTTCTGCCAGGCCCACTGGTTGCCCTTGAAGGCCAGCACCCAGGGCATGACAAGAAAACCGAGGTAAGGGACGAATACAAGGAAAGACCACCACACATTATTGCCGATGCCCCAGATCCAGGTTAGCAAGAAACCGCCCCAGTTCCATTCTCCAAGCTCTCTCGGTACCGAGGCCTGGCTGCCCATACCTGACGTGTTCCCCGTAAGCAGAACCGTGGCCGGCTGTGAAGCAGAGGCGACCTCGCCGAAAACCATTTTCTGGATACACGAATTGCAGTATACCTTGCCATCGTACTCCACCTTACATTCCGGGCAGACGGCCTGGTTACATGCAATGCAGGCTCCGACAGCGTCGCGGTCGGGATGATAATAACAGTACATGGCTACCTCCTTGGGTAAAGCGGAATGTACCCTCTATGCAACCAAACAATACAGTGATTTAAATACAGTATAGATTATACAAGCCGCACAAATCCAACCGGCCGGCCGAGGATAAGCTAAACTTTTTTATCACAGATCCGTTATCTATTATATAAAAGAAAAAACGGGAGCCGGAACAATGAGCGCCAATATACAGTTCGCAGCGATCTTGATAGGATATTCAGTCATCTGCTCATTTTTATTGCTCGTTGGCTGCTCCCTGTAAAAGCAGGGCATCACCACCTCTTATCTCCCGTTCCCGCCCTTACGGGGACGCGAGTTTATTATCCGGCTGGAATGACCTTTACTCTATATTACCGCCGGAATTATACTAACATAGGATTGTCATGGTGAGAATCGGCGTTATCTCAGATACACATGTAAGGCATTTTGCCCAGCTTCCGCAGGAACT